>ERZ1673722.9-NODE-9-length-246011-cov-36.221117_pt1 | contig 246011 bp, 240 predicted proteins | sample MGYA00580222_ERZ1673722 | MGnify/ENA primary metagenome ERZ1673722 (study PRJEB41218, sample SAMN15661750) | gut metagenome | host: Homo sapiens | place: Canada: London | collected 2015-08-20/2019-03-30 | study: EMG produced TPA metagenomics assembly of... | reverse complement strand
CCGGCGCGCAGAGGAACATGGTGATCCCCACCGACAGCACCATGCTGACAAAGTCATTGGCCATGCAGACCATATTGACGACCAACTGAATCACGATCAGCACTGCGGAGAGCAATACCGTTGTAATAACATCCTTAACCGTCCACTTTTTCTTTTTGTCCATAAATCCATTCCTCCGTTTTCTGTTAATTTATACTACTGTTAAGAATCCGAGCATCCACGCAGATATAATTTGCAATGCAAATAAAACAATCGTAAGGACCGATGCTCTGGTTTTTCTCTTTACGGCATGGCTGATTCCCGTGAAAAAACCCGCAGATGGCCGCTGCAATTCCTACACCTACTACATAGTACTTCTTTGAAGGGGATTTCCTCACTCGCGCTGTAATAGCGCAAATCCAGCAATTCTTCCTCAAATCCTGCCGTATGGTTCATCAGGTGGAGTAAAGTAACCGGCTCAGCGAATCGCAGATTTTTCAAAAAGCCGTCCGGCAGATAGGTGCGGATATCCGTTTCCAGATCGATTTTCCTATCCTCAACAAGCTACATCACGCTGACCCACACAAAGGTCTTTGATATGGAACCCCATTCAAAAACCGTGATCTCCGGGTCCATGTCCGTATTGTTCTCTAAATCAGCAAGGCCATACCCCTTCGCAAATACCGAATTGTCATGCTCCGAAATTACGACACACGCGCCTGGAACCGTTTTGCCAATATATTTTTCGGAAACAGCGTTTGCGCTTGCCTCATATGCGTCCGGTGTACCGGATGCATATGCAGCAGGAGCGAGGAACGCAATCATAATCAGCGCCGCAAGAAAGCATTGGAGGGTCTTGTATCTCATCAGTCTTTTCATAGGGTCATTACTCTATTGTCAGTCTGAAATCACAGCAGTCTCCGCCCTGTCCGAGCGTCTTTGTCCGTCCCCATTTGAGCTTTGGATGCATATGCCCGTAGGCCTCGTCATCCGCGCGGCAAAAGCCGGCCACAATCTCCGGGCAGCCGTATTTCACACAGGTGTCCTGATAGGGGCAGGCCAGCATGTCGAAGCACATTTCCTCTTGCTCTGTTCGTATCCAATTAGCACGAAAACCGCAGTCCTCTCCAAAGGAGCTTTTTGTCATTTTGGCAAAGAACCTCGGCACCAGCTTATACAGACCCGGTATCTTCATTGCCCCTCGGATTTTTGAACCAACGCCCGCTGCCCGCTTTTCATAATATCTATTCAGAAAAGCCGCCGCTTCCTCACGGGAGATTCCGTTCCCCGTCATGGCGTCAAAGGCGGCGATAGCAGGATAGATGCGTTTCCTCGTATGCATATACATCTTTTTCGGCTCGTCGGCGTTTTCATCCACGATTTCCGCATAACGTCTCCATGCATCTTCTATGATCGCGTCTGTCTTTTCCGCGCCATACTGTTTTTCCATTGCAGATACCGCTCCGGTCAAGTATCTTTTGTCTAACCTTCTATTCATGTGCTTTCCCGCCTTTCAGCGTCCAGCCGATTGCCTGGCTGCGCATTCCCACAAAGCGCCTGTACAGGCCGTCTTCGCGCATCAGCTCCTTATGGTTTCCGCGTTGAACGATCCTGCCGTTCTCCAGCACGATGATTTGATCTGCCGTGCGCACGGTGGACAGACGGTGGGCAATCATAAGGATCGTTTTGCCTTTTGTCAGCTCCCGGATGGCCTTTTGCAGCTCCTGCTCGTTTTCGGGATCCACGCTGGCTGTGGCTTCATCCAAAATGACGATGGGTGCGTCCTTCAGAATTGCCCTTGCAATGGAGATTCGCTGCTTTTCTCCGCCGGAGAGGCTGGAGCCTCCTTCGCCGATCTTTGTCTGATAGCCATCGGGCAGCGTCATGATAAAGTCATGGCAGCAGGCTTTCTTTGCGACTGCTATGATTTCATCCTCGCTTGCGTCCGGTCTGCCAAACCGGATATTGTTCTCGACGGTGTCCTCAAAGAGATACACATTCTGAAATACGATGGCGAAATTCTTTAGAAGGCTGCCGCTGGTATATTCCCGCACATCCCGGCTGCCGAGCGTGATCTGTCCTTCCTTCACATCCCAGAAACGGGCAATCAGACCGACCAGCGTGGTTTTTCCAGCGCCGGAGGGACCAACAATGGCGCAGGAGCTTCCCTGGGGTACGCTTAAGCTGATTTGATGTAATACCTCCTTTTCCCCGTATCCAAAGGACATATTCTTCACTTCGATATTGAAATTTTCCGGTACAAGATCAGCCCCGTTCTCGTCCAGGGATGGAATGTCCATGATGTTATCCAGCCGATCCAGGGAAGCCTCCACCGCACGGGCAATGGAGGACATACTGCCCGCCACCTCCACGGCGGCATAAATCATGAAGCTGGACACGAGAAGCAGCAGGCACTTCTCCGGCGTGATGCTTCCTCCTGCCAAAAGATAGGGCGCAAAAACCAGAATAGCCGCCCGTGCGAGCTTGAATACCGTCTGATAGAGCGCCGTCATTTTGGAAAACGCCTTTTCAAGCACGATATTTGCCTCTCTGCTTTCCTCAATTGCGGCGTCAACTGCTTTTCCGGTGTGTTCCGCTAGCCCAAACGCCTTGACTACGCCCATGCCCTGCACATATTCCAAAACGGCAGTGACCAGACCGGCCTGGGCGGCCTGACGGCGGGGCGCGTGTTTCCTGCCGACCTTGCCGATAAACGAATAAACAATGAGCGCCACGGCAAGCCCAGCCAAAGAGATCAGCCCGATCCGCCACTCATAGATCATAAGCCAAACGCCAATCACGATGGCGTGGATAAACCCGCCTGCCACATTTTCCATGATGGTAACGGACAACTGCTCCAGATCACCAAGGGTGGTCGTCACCGCCGCAGTGATATCACCGAGCCTGTTTTCATTAAAATAGCCCATAGGCGCCCTTTTCAGACGTTCGCCGATCTCCATGCGCTTTTCCGACCCGAACGCGAAGCTGCCAAGAGTTCTGGCTTTGGCAGAGAGATTGACAAATACAATTCGCCCTACAATGGAAACAATCATAATGCCAAGCGAAATCCAGATCGTGCTTTCAGGCATAACATCACCGGAAAGCTGCTTCAGGATTCCTGTGAGCACCGTTAGAATGGCCATGATTGGGATCATCTCAAAGAATGAGCTGACAAGGTATGCAAGAAAAGAGCGGATAAGACGCTTCTTCTGTAAGCCCGAGAACAACAAAAGTCTTTGAAACAACCTTATCATCACGCCACCTCCTCTGCGGTATCTTTGCCCTGCATATGGGCTTTCCACAATTCCTTGTATAGATTGCTTGTTTCAAGAAGCTCCTCATGGGTTCCTTCCGCAGCGATATTTCCTTTATCCACGACAAGGATCTTGTCTGCTTTTGTAATGGTAGACAGCCGGTGCGCAATGACAATTAAAGTTTTTCCTGCTACAAGCCCTGCAATGGATGCTTGAATAACAGCCTCATTTTCAGGATCGGTAAATGCCGTGGCTTCATCCAGCACCACGATCGGACTATTCTTTAGGATTGCCCTTGCAATGGCGATTCGCTGCCTTTCTCCGCCGGAGAGGTGGCTTCCCGCATCGCCCGCCAGCGTATCATAGCCCTCCGGCAGAGCGGCGATGAAATCGTGACAGCTCGCTTTTTTTGCCGCTGCCTCGATCTCTGCGTCTGTGGCCTCCGGTTTTCCGATGCGAATGTTTTCCCGGATAGACAGATGGAACAGGAAGTTATCCTGTGATACATATGAGACAAGCTCCATTATCTGAGGGAGAGGGATGTTCCGCACGTCCACGCCGCCAATACGGACGCCGCCGCTCTCCGCCTCCCAGAAGGAGGCGATGAGCCGCGCAATGGTAGATTTACCGGAGCCGGAGGGACCCACAATGGCCGTCATACCGTTTTTTGCGCAGTCAAAGGAAATTCCATGCAAAACCTCCGTCTCTTTGTATCGGAAGGTAACATGATCAAAGGATACGTCGGCGTCTGCAAGGACAGCTCTCTCGGTCGGCCGCACAAGCTCCGGCTCATCCAGAAGATTCCCTACCTCTTTTACGGTGGAATCCACCATGGCCAGGCTGTCGGTGTACTGCAATGCCTGAATCAGTGGTTTTACGAGTCCAAGGGCGAGAATGATGCAGGTAATCAGCGTACCCGCCTCGACCCTTCCGTTTATAAAGAGCCAGCTCCCCAAGGGCAGCACGCCCACAAGCGTTGCCGTCAGGATGGAAAGCCCCATCACATAGTAGCCGTTGGTCTGCTTGAACCAGGTCACTTTGGCTGTCTCGTTTTCCGCCACGGTGTCGGCGTATTTTTTATATGAGCGTTCACCCTGATTGAACGTCTTCACCACTTCGATGCCGCCGATGTATTCCACCGTTGCGGCATCCATGTTTTTCCCTGCTGCAAGTACTCTGGCATATCTCTTCTCGTAATCCTTCATCATTCCCATATAGCAGAAGGCACCCACCGGAATCGTCACAAGAGAGATCTGCGCGAGTCTCCAATCAAGGCTAAAGAGGTAAACAAGCATTAGAACTGGGATTAGGATGTTGGCAGTGAGCTCCGGTACCATATGCGCCAGCGGAAGCTCCAGCTTTTCCACGGTGTCCACGATGATCGTTTTGAATTTCCCGGACGGCGTATCAAGGATCGTTCCCATGGGGACACGGGAGAGCTTCTCTGTTATCGCCATGCGGATATTCCGCAGAATGATAAAGGCAGACTCATGGCTTTTCATTGTAGAAAAAGTTCCGAACCACACCTGCCCGAGATAGCCCGCAAGAGCAATCAATGCCAGAAACGCCAACTTGCTGAAAGCATAGTCTTCGTGGCAGATCATAATGATCCCGCGGGACACCGCGATGTAGGGGATCATGCCGCAAAGTGCCCCCAAAACCGCAAGTACAACGGAGCCGATCAGCTTCCCTTTGCACGGCTTCGCAAAATCCACCAGAATCGTCATCGCCGAGTTTTCTTTTCCCGCCATCATTCCTCACCTCGCAAAAGTCTTACAATCTTTTCTTTCTGCCCACCGGAAAGGTCCTCCACGATTTCTCCGTCCCGAATGAACAGTATTCTTGTGCAAATCCGCATCATAAACTCAATATCATGTGTGATGATCAAAAGCACCTTGCCTTGTGTCGCAAGGCTTCGTGTCAAGATGCCAACCTCTTCCATGCTTTTCAGATCCAGTCCGCTGGTAGGTTCATCGAACACCAGCAGCTCCTTGCCGCAGATATCGCTCACCACAACCGCAAGGCGCTGCATCTGCCCGCCGGAAAGAGACAAGGGATGCCGTTCCTTATACGCCAGCAGATCCACCTTTTCTAATGTGCGGTCAATCTCGTCTTTGTTCGGAGCTTTTATGCCAAGCGCGCATTCCGCCGCCACGCTGTCGGTAAAGAGCTGGTGCCCCACATCCTGCATGACCATGTATGCCTTTTTCCGTCTCAACCGCCGGCTCATCGGTTTTCCAGCCCACAAAACAGTACCGGAGCCGTTCTTTTGCAATCCGCAGAGCATTCTGGCGAGGGTCGATTTCCCGGCGCCGTTGACGCCCGCAATGGCGATGATTTCTCCGCGGCTTGCCTGAAAAGAGATATCATTCAATACATTCCGGCCGCCGAGACGGACGCTGATTTTCTGAGCGGAAAGCAATCCATCGGCAGCGATTGTTTTCACACCGCCCGATTCGGATACCGACAAATCCCTGACACGCAGTCCCATTCTGCGAATATCTGCTTCAGGCAGTGCCTTGAACGCTGAAGCCTCCATGTCCGATGCAATCCGGCCATCCTGCATATAAACGACGCGATCCACAATGTCCATCAGATACCAGATGCGGTGCTCTGCGATCAGAATGGTCTTTCCTGATATTTTCGCCCGTTGGATCAAATCAGCCAATTCTCCGATGGCCTTCATGTCGAGATTGGATGATGGTTCGTCAAACACAAGGACATCGGGAGCCGAAGCATATACGCTGGAAAACGCGATCTTCTGCTTCTCGCCGCCGGACAGTTCAAAGATATTTCGGCCCCGTAGCTCGCTAAGATGCAGTTCCTCCGTAAGTTCATCTAATCGGGAGCGCAGAGTCTCTCGCGGAATGCCCCGATTTTCAAGCCCAAACACGATCTCGCTGTCCGTATCCGTATTGAAAAACTGCGTTCGAGGATTCTGAAAAACCGTCCCTACCGCATCCGATAGCGCAGCAATCTCTGTCTCCCGGGTATCCATACCGTTTACGTTCACCTGCCCCGAAAGATTGCCGTGGAAGAAATGGGGAATCAGTCCGTTTGCGAGCCGTGTAACTGTTGTTTTTCCACATCCGGACGGCCCGCAAAGCAGCACGCATTCGCCGGACCGAACAATAAGGTTCAAATCAAGGACTCCGCCGTTCCCGCTTTCAGCGTATGTAAAAGAGACATTTTGGAACGATATCATAATCAAAACACCCCTTTCATGCCCGCGTATAGCATGCCGGCAACGAGCGCCGCGTAAGCAATTACCACCAGCAAATCAGCAAACGAAAACGCGATTTCCTCTATACAGCTTCTTTCACCTGTGTGCTCAATGCCTCTTGTAATCGCTGCCTGCGTAATCTCGTCCGAAATCCTGGAAGCAGAAACAAGCAGGGGAACATAGACATGCTCCATCGTCTGTATAGGATGGCTAATCAGCCCAGCCGCGGACGCTGATATCCCTCGCAGCGCCATGGCATCCCGTATGGAGGCCCACTCTTCTCTCATGGTCGGGAAATAACGGAGCGTAACGGCAAGAGCGATCGTGAGTCCTTTCGACAATCGGAGCTTTGTGATCGCCGCAAGAAATTTACTTACGCTTGTCGTTGCAATCAGAAAGCTGCCCAGCATAAAACAGGGAAGAAGCTTGCGGATATACACTGCAAACATATAGACGATTCCGCCGAAAGTCACGGGCAGCCTCGGTACGATAAAAAGCTGGATCAGCAGAAGCGTGAGAAAAAAAGCTGCGTATTTCAGCATTCTTTTCAGATTGCCGGAAGTGCTCAGAAGTGCAAGCGGAATCCCCGCAAGCACACACTCCACCGCGATGCTTTTATTCATAAAAACGGAAACGCTTGTGACCGCAAGAATCAGAAGCTTCGTCCGTGGGTCGAGTCTCATTTATACAACCCCTGCTTTTTCAAAGTGTTTTTTCATAAGCTTCTTTCCAATCAGTCCGCCGATGATCGCGCAGACGATCGTCCCGATAATCATTGCAGGGATCGCCCACCAGGTAGCCCCGATCGAATGAATCACTCCTTCAAAGGAGGCGAAGTCGCCTTTATTCTTCATAAAAGCATCAAACTGTGCGGGCATGACAACCATTGGAATATACGCCCCCATCGGCGCAAGCGCCATGACACAGTAGGCAAGCAGGTTTTTCTTAAAGGATCTGAAATCAGCGGAAGCGCAGATAAAATCCGCGATCACGCCGAAAACCAGGAAGAATACGGACATCATCCAGAACATTCCCGTAATAAACAGCAAAATCGCCGCGATTACACCGAGAATGGAGAGAGCTCCCTTCTTCGGTATTTTTGCCACATAGAGCATGAAAACTGTCCCCGTAAAGAGCGCCACGATCATTGGCATAAACGGGAAGGTGACCGGCGTCATCTGCGCAACACCGCCAATCACAAACGCCACCACAGCATAGATGAGTGAAAAGATACCAACCGATATAAAGTCCCTTGTTTTCAGCTTCTTCGAATCTGTTTTAAGCATAATAAACGACCTCCAATTTTATATTGTTCAGTTAGAGTACGCTAACTCGCGTGTAAAAAAATTAAAGTGCTTGTGTGATTGTGTATTATTCCAGCCGGAGCAAGCCTTTCCAGCCAGAGTTGAAAAACTTTGCAAGCTCCTCAACATACCGCATAGCTTCTTCTTTGGGCATATCATGGGCAATCGTCTCACATACCGCCGTAAAATAGGCGCTGGTAATCATGTGGTGAAGCTGCTTTGTCATTTCCCCGGAGAGCTTTCCTCTTTTGCGGAGAAGTGCGTAGTATTCCTCTGAGCACTTTACCTCCAGTTCCACAAGCTCCTCCAAAAAATTTGCATAGCGCGTACCTTCCGCCCGGCAGAGGATCAGCTTGAAGGCATCAAAATGGGCGTACATATATTCCACAAAGACACGCAAATACTCAGTGGACAGCTTCAGGCTGTCCTTCGTCTTTTCCTCGGAGACAAGATCGAAATGGGCGGACTGTGCGGCTTTGAACTGCTCCAGCAATCCCTTTGCTGCCTCGCCCACAAGATCTTCAAAAAGCGCGCCCTTATCCGGGTAATAGCCGTAGAAGGCGCCTTTCGTGAAGCCCGCCTCTGCGACGATTTTATTTAGAGATGCGTCCTTAAATCCTTTTTCCAGGAATTCTTTTTTCCCAACTTCGAGGATCTTCATTTGAGTCTCTGTACGTTCCATTGATGCCTCCCGATATACTGGTAGTATATACTGCTGGTATATTATAACCGATCAGATTGAGTTTGTCAATGAGTTTTGTGGTTTTTCTGTTTGCCCAATTCAACACAGAGCCTCTCTGTTCACCTGTCTTGGATGCTTGCGCATATTCTTTTCAATACTCCAAGCATCGCCATACAGCGCAAGGCAGGAACACCGCAAGTGGTGTCCCTGCCTTTTCGGATAGGCTGTTTGGCAAATGCAAACCGCGCAAGCTGCCGCTAAAGTTATCGTCAGCGGCGGGAATCATTTCTCACTCCGCCAATGCCTTGCCCAGCACGACGCGTAGCTTTCCGCCCACACCGATGCCGAATATGCCGAAAGCAAGCAGCAACGCAAGCGACAGCATCGTTCCCGCGATGAGCGAAAACAGCATTCCCTCGGGGATCCAGTTTTTGTAGTCAGGCTTCATTTTTGGGACTCCTTTCTTTTCTAACGGTCTCCATGCAAAAATCGCAGCGGTTGTCGCCGCGTCCCGGCGTTTTCGTTCGATGCCAGACGAGCTTCGGGTGCAGACCGTCATAGGTGATATCATAGCTGTCGCAAAAGCAACGGCACCTCCACGCCTATCCCAGCGCCACATCCAGCGTCATCATAATACTGAACCCGACGGCGAAGAAGATCGTGCCGATGTTGGAGTGCTTTCCCTGTGACATTTCCGGAATCAACTCCTCTACCACCACATAGAGCATGGCGCCCGCGGCAAAGCTCAGCAGATACGGCAGCGCCGGGATCACCAGCTGCGCCGCGAGAAGCGTCAGCACCGCGCCGATAGGCTCGACAACGCCGGAAAGCACGCTGCCGAAAAACGCTCGACCCTTGCGTTTCCCCTCCGCCCGGAGCGGCATGGAGATGATCGCCCCCTCGGGAAAATTCTGAATGGCAATGCCGAGGGACAGCGCCAGTGCGCTTGCCGCAGTGATCTGCGTATTGCCCGAAAGAAAGCCTGCATACACCACGCCGACTGCCATTCCCTCCGGGATATTGTGTAAGGTAACAGCCAGCACCATCATGGTGGTGCGCCCGAGCTTGCTTTTCGGCCCCTCCGCCTTATCGCTTCCGATATGAAGGTGGGGAATCAGATGGTCGAGCAGGAGCAAAAACAGCACGCCGACCCAAAAACCGATAAAGGCAGGAAGGAAAGACAGCTTTCCCATGTCCTCCGACTGCTCGATGGCGGGGATCAGCAGACTCCAGATCGACGCCGCCACCATCACTCCGGCGGCAAAGCCGGCAAGTGCACGCTGTACCAAATCGCCGAGCGATCTTTTCATAAAGAACACGCACGCCGAGCCGAGCGTCGTCCCGATAAAAGGAATCAATATTCCGAATAATACTTCCATTTGCTTCACCGCCTTTGCGTTGTGCTTTTATTTATTCCTCCTGAATCCAGCCTCGTCACGATATTCGGGATGCTCCTTCAGATACGGGTCTTTGTCGCCGCAGATGGTATAGTCGCATCGGCAACCGTCCACGCAGGTGGTCGTCCGCACCAGCTTGGCGTGCAGCAGCTCCATGGATGCGTAGTCCACGTTGCACAGGGCGGGCATGATATCCGCAAGACCGTGCCTTATAGCAAACTCCGCCGCCGGACACGATGTGAATTCATAATAGATGGGCTTATCTTTATCGTAAGGCGCAACCGACATCTCGTAATCGTGCCATTTGTCACAGCCACATTTCGCCCGCACAAACGCCTTGTACATCAGCTTTTTCCAGAACGGCTTGTTGCAGTCAACAAACCTCAGCTTGCGGAAGATCGGCAAGATCAGGTTTTCTTCCATCTCTTCGATCTCGCGGAACGATGTGACGGCTTTGCAGACAACATAATAGCTCATGATAGCGATGCAGTCATAGGTGCCGCCTACGCCGTTGTGGAAGTTCTTTTTGCCGCCCAGATCGGTGCGCCAGTCGGACAGAAAGTCGATGTACTGCCGTTGTACCTTTTCCCATGTCGCCTCCCGTTCTGCCGCAGGATAATGCAAAGCAATTTTTGCCCGTATCTCTTTCTTGCAGGGCTTTGAATACAGCACATGGTTTTTGCGGTCGAATTGAAGTTCTCTGTCTTTCATCTATTTGCCTCCCTCCTTGAAAATCGTGGCATACAGCAGTAATTTTATCATTTCCGAGCCGTGACGCATAGCCAACTTTTCTTTTTGTGTATCTGAACATCGTGAAAGCCCGCCTGCTCCAGATACGCTTTCAGCTCTGTGCCCTTATAGATGGTCATGCCGCCGATGATCTCCGTCCATTTCTCGTCCCTGTCCGTGTCGCCGTTGCTCTCGTTGCAGATGAGAAAGGTTCCGCCGCTCTTCAGCACCCGTCCGACCTCGCAAAAGCACTGCGGCAGATCAGGCCAGAAGTAGACGGTTTCAAAAGCCGTGACCAGATCGAACTGCTCCGATTCAAACGGCAGCTCCGCCACGCTCGCGCACAGCACATCACAGCGTCCCCTCGCAACGGCGGATTTGTTGACCCTTTTTGATTTTTCAACGCTGACGGGCGAATAGTCGATCCCCCGCACAGTGCCTTTCGGACACAACTTTAACAGTCTTTTGATATTCGCCCCGCCGCCACAGCCGCAGTCAAGCGCCTTGGCATCCGGAGTAAACTCCAAAAAGCGAAGTCCCCACCGCGCCACGGGGCTGTGACCGAGATTCATCAGGGCAACCATGATTTTTCCGCCAAGCCCCACGGGGTTGCGGGTGTTTTCAAAAAATGACATATCACACCTCCGATTTCACACATTCGGTATAAGTTAACGGGAAGGATGCTTTCAGAACAGCGCTTTTCCGCACCGTCCAGCCGTTCTGCCGAAGGAAAGTCAGATATTCCTCCCTCGTCCATCTGCTGTGAAGGGGAAAGCCCGCCAGCTTCATAAAAAACGCTCTCACCTTGCCGGAAAACGAATTTCCAGCGTGAGTAAATGTCGGCGCGATCAACACACCATCGTCCTTCAGCACCCGGCGAATCTCGGCAAGGGCTTTCTCCGGCTGCGGCACGATGTGCAGGGCGTTTGACACGATCACCGTATCGAAGGATCCGTCCGCATAGGGCAGACAGAACATATCCTGCACCGAAAAGTGCAGCTTCGCAGAGCGGTTATCCCGCTTTGCCTCGGCGATCATCTCTGCGGAGGCATCCGTCGCCTCGATGTGTGCCGCCGCATTCACGATATGTTTTGCGATCAATCCGGTGCCCGTCGCAAGCTCCAGCACCGTTTTGGCTTTCACGGCCGGACGGATCAGCGCATACATCGTTTCGTATGCCGCGCGGTCTTTGCGCATGAAGCGGTCGTACCGACCGGCATTTCTGTCCCAGAAATTCTTGTGTTCTCGCATCGCTATCATTCCTTTTTCCGTCAGATTTGTCTAACCTATACATACACATCACGAGGTTAGACGCAGCTAACTCACACATCTTTGAAAAGCCGCATCTCTGCGGCCTTCCGCTTATTCAAATAACTCCCTGCAAGCGCCATGCACCAGCGTTTCCAGTACCTGAGGATATAATTCTCCGATCTGCTCCCTGTGCGAGACGGTCAGAATCAGTCCACGTACAGTCGCGGCGGCAAGAGAAGCGCCGCGCCCCGGCACAAGGTCATATTTTTCCAGAAGCTGACGGATATGCGCTTCGTCATCGTGGTAATGCACGTTTTTGACCTCATCCGGCAGTCTCTGCAAAAGCAATTTCGCATCGTTTTCAATGAAAACCATGTCGCCGGTATCGGACAGCCGTTTGCAGACGGCAAGAACCGCCTTTGCCGCACGTTCCGATTGAGGCAAACCGATATTTTCGCTCAATGCGCGGTCAGCCACCTCGTAAAGCTCGGAATGGATCCCCTCCAGAACTGCGAAAAAAAGCATTTCCTTTGATTCATAGAATTTATAGAACGAGCCTTTCGCAATGCCGACAGCCTTCGTCAGCTGATCCACAGAGGTTTTCTTCATGCCCAGCGTGACCGCACAGCGCCGCGTTTCCTTCAGCAGCGCCTTGCGAAGCTGTTCTGTTTCGTATTCGGTAAAAGCCAAGATTGAACCTCCCTGAAATATGACCATTTCGGTTCTTTCGGTCATATTATAACATATTGAGTTCCTTTTTTCAATAGAAATCTGAATTATCGCCGCAAAGAATAAAATGAGGATGTTTTTTCCGTCGAGTAATACCAAACCGGCAGAGAAAAACAAAAAAGGCGGCAAGGATTTTACTCCCTGCCGCCCGAACCGCATCAGAACATCTGAACAGAAGAACTGTACGGCTCTTTTTGGTTTTCACTGTACTGTCCCTGCTTCTGTGCAGGTTAATTTGCGTTTTCTTGATACCACGATGTGAGCCAATGAAAAACGATGTTTTGCGTGAGCGGTACGGCGTTTCCAATGATACACCGTTTCTGCCGACGGATGCGTATTTTGATGAGCGCAAAAAGAAGCTTGCCAACATTCCATACGAGGAGGTATGGAAGATGATCCACCGCGGCTCTATGCCGGAGCTTTGTGAGAATCCGAATTTTGATTGGCAGATGTTTTATGGCGCCTATGTGCGAACCTATATTGAACGGGATGTCCGTGACCTGTCCGAGATCGGAGACGCCGTAAAATTCACTCGCTTTATGACGGCTGCCGCAGCATCCACCGGGCAGCTCGTCAACCTTGCCTCTATGGCACGGGATGTCGGGATCAGTCAGCCGACGGCGGAACGATGGCTTTCGATTCTTGTAGCCTCCAACATTGTTTATCTGCTGAAGCCATACGCAACCAACATTACCAAGCGTGCGGTGAAAACTCCAAAGCTGTATTTCTTAGATACCGGGCTGGCGGCCTACCTTACCCGGTGGAATACGCCGGATGTTTTGAAAAATGGCGCTATGGCCGGTGCTTTCTTTGAGAGCTTCGTGATCGCCGAAGTCATTAAGAGTTATTACAACAAGGGAATCGTTGAACCGCCGCTGTATTTCTACCGCGACAAAGATATGAACGAGATCGATCTGGTGATTGAAGAAAACGGAACACTGTATCCTCTCGAAATGAAAAAGCATGCAGATCCGCAGAAGAAGGATATGGATGCCTTCGATTTGCTCGACAGGATTCCCGGCACAAAGCGAGGCCCGGGCGGAGTGATTTGCCTTTATGACAGGCTTATCACACTGAAAGGCAACGACCGTGTTATTCCCATCAACTATCTGTGATAGACTTATATGATTAAATTAAGGCAACCGAGTTGACCCAAACAGAACTCGGTTGCCTTTGCCTTTTCCGCTTATGATACGGTATTCATTATGTCCCCAAGGAGTTTCACCAAACTCCTTGAAAAAGCCGTCTACAACGATTATAATAGATATCGTGTGATTCGTCGGGAGGGTTGGAAATGGAAGAAGTATCAAAAGCTAAGCATTATATTGCCGTTAATGCCGGCGGACGGTATCCGCTATTGAAAACCGCCCAGGACTACACGGAATATTTCCATGAGGCATTATCCTTCTCGGATCTGTATGAAACCTACCGATACATAGAAAAACACGGGCTTGAAAAAATTGCAACTGTCATTACCCGAATGATCTGACCGCATTGTCTGCGGTCTTTTATTTTGGGGTTAACTCACCGCCGAAAAAAGCTGCGCCCGGGCAACTCAGTTCACCATAAATTATGATCAATCCTTCGCCCTGATAAGGCATCCGACGAATATTGCTGCCAGGAGAACAGTAACAACAATTGCTATAGCAGTAACATATTCAAATCCATATAAAACAGGCGACAGCGAACTTATAGCTGCAATTCCCGAGACGCACATAATCGCCGTGTTCAGACCCCGGCTGTATTTAAACCAGCTAATAGCTATCAGAATAATCAGTACACAGGTCAGGACTGCGGCAATCAACGGTCCGAAATTTGCATAGCCATACGGCACAAGGCTAAAATAGGAATAGGTTCGCACCCAAGGCTCGCCCTCAGGATTCATAAATCGCAGCACCACACCGTTTGGCAGTAGTTCAAAAATCAAAGCAATCCCTGCTAAGAAAGATAAAAGCAATTTCCTTATCTTCATGTCACTCCTCCTTATTGAATTTCGGTTCCGCCCCACTCCACTACCGTAAAACCAGAACGCTGTACTGCACTCAAATCCTGCTCCGGCAAGGGGATATACGAATCTGCCTTTTTCCAAGACATAAAAACACGGATCAGCGTATCCGGTTCAGGGCTTACTTTAAGCTCGGCGGCGTTTGTATAAGCGTCAGTCTGGAAAGAAATAATGTTGTATGGGTTTTGCTCCATATGCGGCAGCCAATACACGATAAACTCGTTTGCTTCACGGCGGGTAAGACCCAGTTGCTCCAAGGCACCTTCCAAAAATGCAGCGGTATCCTTGCCCTTTACACAAAAGCCTTTGCTCATATCATACTTCGCGTAGGTTTCGCCTTCCCAGTAAAGATAGTTATAAGTTTGTCCGTTTTTATCGGTCAATGTTCCGTCCGGCGCCGCCGTGACGACCCATCCATTGCTATACTTCGGATAGGTGCAAGTCAGTCTGCCGTCAAGAGTAAGCTCAACGGAGATATTTGTTTCCTTTTCGGGATACAGATAAATGACCGGCTTATATGCAACATTGGGTTCCGGTTGCCAATCGCTTGCCTGTACAGTCAGCACATCCGCTTCCACGCGTTCATTTTCTTGGTCATAATAGGTGTTTTCATAGGTGCAGGTGATCTGATCTCCGACACACCACTCCTCTGAAAGCTTGCCGTTTAGCTTAATTTCATACGGCATCGGGATAACGGGGCTTGCAAAAAAGCAATTGGAATAGATCTTTGTGATCTTGATATGGTCGAAAAAGTTGTAATCGACTTTTTCTGCCTTATTTTTATCAAGCCACTGCTCGGTATGCTCCATATGGCGAAGGTCATCGGATAATTGCCAGCTTGTCGCATGGATCCGAGCAGGGTAGGACTCCATAATTTCGCCCGTATAGGTCACCTTGACCACACTGCCGACCTCAACATCAAGCTTTTCCAATTCACTGATGCCAAAAGAAATCTTATCGCTGCTTTTCAGCTCGGCGCTATCTGAAACCGGCTGAACAAGAGCGGATGATTCACCGACTTCAAGTACGGTTGCTGTAAACGAATGCTCCACTTTATCTTTCTCCCGTGTCCACAAGCTGCCGATAGATCTGAAATTATTCGGAAAAAGATAAACACACAGCTTATCGTAGGTGCTATCCCCAGTCAGCCTGTTCCATTTCACGATTTTATAAGTCAAAGCGGTATATTCTCTCGTTCCGCCATCCTGACAAACACCACTGGGAATCGGTATGAAGAGAACTGCAATAAGGACAATAACGATGGGGATCCATATTTTCTTTTTCATTTTGCCGCCTCCTTATTGATGACTTTGCCATTATAAGAAACCGTGATGCTCTGTACTTTCTCAGACCTGTTCTTTTCATAAAAGCTGACAGTCCATAAGCCTTTTTCCGAGTCGAATATCGCATCGGTCCGATCATATTTTGCGGTAATACCCTTCTTTGCAATTTCGATTGCTTGGGATTTATCTATGATACCGTCTGCAATTTTAACGGTGCCGAGTATCTGCATAGCTTCATCGCCATACCGGTCCCACCATTTATCCGCTCCTTCATTTATTGCCACATAAGAACCGGGCATATCGGTAAAGCTGATAAAATCCCATACCTTCTTATTGCCGTAAGTGCCTTTTCGTGCTTTATATGCACCGACAGTGATTTCTTTCTCTTCAAGGCCGGTGCCGCAAACACCGAATGCGGTATAGCACCATACTTTTATTTTGCCCTCGTCCTGATCTGCCGGCCAAAAGGAAATACAGTATTCGTTGGCATTATCACCATGCTCCGTCTCATAATTCCAGTCGTGAGGGATCGTAAGTTCAATATTGGAATAGTTTCCGGACTCTCGTACCGTGGTTGACTGTGTTTTGGGGTTAACACCGTCCAAGCACACGATCACATCAGATTCGCTCGCCACATCAATGTCCGCTTCAGGTTCGATCAAAATATGCCACGCAGCCATGTCAGAAGTACCGACCTCCGGAATAATGGAACGAATGCTGATATACAGCTTACCATCGGAACCTAATTTGACATTATCGACATTATGTCGATTTGATCCGCTGCCTTCTTCAAGAAGAACCATTACAAGAATCTGCTTTTCAAAGTATGCCTCATTGTATTTATCGCAGGCGTCAAGAAAACCGATGGTGGTGTCCGAATAAACTTTGTCTTTACGCTCCAGGTCATACTTATCTTTGCTTGCATTATAGTAAGCCTTCAGTCCATCAACAGAGCGAATGATCTTAACAACGGGATAGTCCACATCTTCGCGATACCCGTCTGTTCTGATATATTGAGGGTTAAAATCGATAAAGGACTTTTGTACTTCTCCGCCGGAATCTCCGGTGCGGGTAACAGTAAACTCCGCCCACAGCTTGCACTTTGTACTTTCTCCGCCGCGTCCTTTATCGTAAACAATGCAGTCAGTCACAAAACGGTACTTTCCGTTTTCGGAGATATCAAAAGAGTTTGACAGAGTATAGCTTTTTGTTTGAGTGGCTTTTCTTCCTAATTCATAGCCTATGGCAGTAAAGTTGAGACCGTTGATTGCACAGCTCGACCATTTACCGTTCTGCTCACGCTCAATATCGTAGCTTTCCCCATAAACCACTTCATAAAAGGTTTTGTTGACCCAGCTGACATTCAACTGTGTTTTTCTTTCATCCTCGGCAAGATTTAAAATTCTGACACTTACACCGTCAAAATCCGTGTTGGTCTCGCCGATTGCAACTTTGAGTGTGCCGGATCGGGTATCGCCGTTTTTGCTTTGCCCATCATCCCGGCTGCACGCAGTGAGGCAACTCAGCAGCAAAACAGACAGTAACGCAGAAATTACTCTTTTCATTTGCCATCCTCCTTTTTGAGCACTACTCCCAGTGCCTGTAACAGCTGCACATATTGCTCCTCGGTCAAAACGGTTTCTTTCTTTGCTGCATTGTCTATAAGAATGTGGTCATTCAGCATATAACAAGTTTGACCGCCATCGGTTGCCGTAAATATGATCATATATACAGGTGCCGCATCATATGCATCGCTGCCGGATGTCTGTTGTCCTTCCTGATCTTCGTTTTTATGCTCGCCGGTCTGAACAATGTTATTAAGCATCGACTGGACCAAACGATAGACTCCTGCTATTTCTGCCGGATCATCCTTCAATACCGCGGTCTGATCTTTGGTTGCACTGTTCTTCGTCTCTATTCGTACATATTCGTTTTGGCTATATGCAGCACCGGAAGTATTTTCGGCACGCTCATCCGTTGCACCGGATTTCTTGTTGTTTACAGGCAGCATTGCCGGCAAAACCATTACAGACCATACCGTTATGATCAGACAAAGCGGTATACACACCGCAAGCGCACGGCTGCGAGCTTTTCTGCGCTCTTTTATTCTGTTTTCACTGCGGCGGAACACCTCCGCTTTTCTTTCTTCAAAGCTTCTCATAATAACAGCTCACCATCCCTTCCAAGAATGATGCGAAGCTCCTTTTTGGCACGATACAGAAGGTTATCCACCTGCTTGCGACTTTTCTTCATGACCTTTCCTGCTTCGTCATAAGACAGATCTTCAAAATAAATCAAATGAATGACAACACGCATATCGTCCGGAAGAGCAGCGAGAGCATTATTTACGATTCTTTTTCGCTCATCTCCCAGAACGGCTTCTTCCAGTGTTTCCAGTTCGGATGACACATTCTCCGCTTCGGAAAGCGCGACAAAATCAATGATCTTGCGACGCTTTATGTAATTTAAAGCTCTGCTGCGTCCGAGCATGAACAGATAGGTTTTCAGTGTCACCTTGAAATTGTACCGATGTTTATTGACCACCAGATCAGAAAAAGCATCGATGGCAATATCTTCGGCTGCGTGGATGTCATGCACATAACGGTCGATGAAGAATACAAGACTATCAAACAGCTCCTTCATTATTGCGTCAAAGGCACTTTCATCACCTTCAAGGAAACGGCGGTAGCTACTTGCGCCGTTATCCATAGGAGTTCCCCCTTATTGCGGAATCACGTCTGACCCCTTCACTTATTATACAATCGGGCAAAGCGGCATTCCTTACGAAAAGCACAAAAGCCCATAACTTTTTTTGCAAGTTACAGGCTTTTGTCATCGTCCGTATATGGCTCTCGGGTGGTCGACGCTTCCTATAACCGCTCCGGGAAGTCTATTTCTAAAAATAATTATAGCACAACTCCGAGAATTTTTCCACACCTATTTTGTGTGTATCTCATTTCATTATTTCAATTACCCTTCCTATCACAACATAACGCGCATTCTCATACTCATAGCTGCAGGTAGACAACGTAATAAACACATCTCCGTCCTGCGGCGTGACCCTGCTTTTAAAACTCGATTGGGCACAAAGCTGTCTTACCTGCTCGGTCGGTTCTGCAAGCTGTGTCACTTCATTCTCAAACTTGCCGATATAATTGAAATATATGCTGATGTGCTGGATTGCGTATCTCGCCCTTTTCTGGTCGCGCTCATGCACTTCAATCCGGCTGATAAACTCGTTGAGAATGGCGGGGGTAAGGTCGGTAAAGGCAGCGTAGCGTTCCGTCAGCTTCAAAAACTTCTGCGCCCGTCCGCCCGCGTTCTCATAAGCGGATAGCTGCTCTTGCAGCTCGGCAAGCTCCGCTTTCAGCGCATAGTATTCTTCTGAATACTTCTGCGACATCTGCTCATAGCGGTCTTGCGGGATCGTGCCGAGGGCGTTGTCCTCATAGAGCTTGTTCAGCACCTTGTCAATCTGTTCAAGGCGCGTCGTGATTTGCGGGATACGCTTCTGCTGCTTCTTGGTCTGGTCGGTCTGCTGCATGGCAAGGTTCTTTTTCACTAAGGCTTCAAACTCCGCCCGGTTGCTGATAGAATAGTCCTCGATTTTCTTCAGCACTTCCGCGTTGGCAATCCAACCATTGAGCAGATCGTTCGCACTTTGTCGGTTGGATGTGCTTCTGCCATGTTCCTGATCCTATTTGTTTTGCCGGGTATTCTTGCTTTGTGTGACAGAGTTATAGTCAGAAAAACTAAAGGGTAAAATGCACAAGCACATAGTATATTTTTATAACAGCAGAGATAAATTACGCAGGCAAGTATATACGGAAAACAACTGACTTTCGACTGTTGAAAGCCAAGAACAATCCAAGAGTGCCGCCGACTCATACATTATTGCGGGTCGGCGGCACTTTCTTGGCTTTATGGATTACATTTTTTGTACGGATCGTAGCACAAGACCTCCGATTAGCCGGAGGTCTTGCATCCTTTTAAATTCGAACAATCATCCGAATTAAATAAGTTTTTTCTTCCTTACAATCGCCGCAACAAGCGAAACAATATTCCAAAGAAGAGACACTCCGGAAAGAGAAACTGCTGCGGTTGCAAGAGGCTTGGAAACACTGACTTTATCGCTGATCGCGGAAATGTTGCCGGCGTTCAGCGTTGTGTTGTCGGTCAGGGTTATTATCAGGTCTCCACCGTCGTCAATGCGGCATCCTTTAATACCGAGACCGTCTTTTCCGTCCTTGCCATCTTTGCCATTGGTACCATCTTTACCATTGACACCATCTTTCCCGTCCGTTCCGACGATTTTTCCGAGATTGGTTATAACTCCGTCGGTAAAGGTGAGGATAAGATTACCGTCTGCGTCGATATGAGCGGACTTGATTCCGGTACCGTTAATGCCGTTGGTTCCTGCAGTACCGGCTTCGCCCTTTGCACCGACTACTTTCCCGAGGTTATGCACAGTGTCGTCGGTAAGGGTGATGATTAGATTGCCGTTTTCATCGATTTCGGTGGTTTTTACACCGACTCCGACATTGCCCGTATCGCCCTTGTCACCTTTATCTCCGGTCACCCGTCCGGCATTGTGTACGGTCTCATCGGTAAGAGTGATAATCAAATTGCCGCTTTCATCAATCATAACGGATTTAACACCAACGCCATTCACGCCCTGTTCGCCTTTATCTCCGACGACCTTTCCGAGATTATGCACGGTATTGTCTGTGAGAGTTATGACCAGATTTCCGTTTTTGTCAATCACAGCGGATTTAACTCCTACTCCTGCGGCACCGGGAGCACCTGTTTCGCCTGGGGCGCCCTTATCTCCGATCACTTTCCCGAGGTTATGCACGCTGTTGTCTGTAAGTGTTATGACCAGGTTTCCGTTTTCATCAATTGCGACGGATTTAACTCCTACTCCTGCGGCACCGGGAACACCTTGTTCGCCCTGACTTCCGTTATCTCCGGTGACCTTTCCGAGGTTTAACACCGTGTCGTCGGTAAGCGTAATAATGAGGTTACCGCTTTCGTCAATAATTGCTGATTTGATTCCGATGCCGGTATCACCCTTGTCGCCTTTTACATTTTCAACGATTACGGAAAGAAGGGTGTCTCCGTCCACCGTAAAGGAAACTTCGGTCTTGTTGGTTTCGGGACTGAATTCGCCGCCGATGTACCAGCCTTTGAGGATATATGACGGCTCAAGCACGATACTCGCAACAAGAATTGTGCCTTCACGAATTTTACTGCCGCTTGTGATTTTTTCATTTTTGCTGCGCACTGTCAGCACACAGCCCTCAATCATTGTCGGGAAGGTGACGGTGTATTCCGGAATTTCCTCTACCGCCACACGGATATGCGTTTCCATCTTGATTCTGCCGGTCTCGTAGGTATAGCTCCCGTCGCCGTTATCGGACCAGCCCTCTGTGTCGGCAAGACGGTATCCATCCTTCGGCTTGACGGTTACGGTGATTTCATCGCCGAAATTGACCTTTTGACCGCTTTCAAAATCCGATGTCCCGTTTTTAACGGTAATTTCGGCGTTCTTATTCGGCATATCAACTGTGACCGTATATTTTTCGATCTCCGTAAAGTATACCTTGATATCGGTTTGGGTATCAACGGTGAGCTCATACTCGTACATATCGTAAAGCCTGTCATCGGTTATTACCGTGTCGGAAATTCCGTTTTTGGTGATAACGAGCTTTTGCACCCTATAGCCTTCTGCCGCCTGAGCGATGAAGTTGATTTTCGTTCCCACGGGAACAGCGGTACCGGACTGATAGGTCTGCTTTGTTGCCGCCATACCGGTTTCGTTGCCGCTTGCAACGGAATAGGTCAGCTTCACGGGTCTGTCGGTTTCGGAAACTCTTTCAAATTCCGCTTCGACGGTGTATCTTGTTGAGCCAAGGGTAAGCGTGTAGGTATTTGAGCCTGCCGCGTTAACAATATCCGTATTGTTTTCGGCATCTGTTATTCTCCACGACTTCAGTGTATAGCCGTTTTGCGGAACGGCGGTAAATGTTACATCGCCGGTCACCGTGCCGCCCGGAGCAGGCAGACCTGTTTCACCGACCTTTGCGGTAACTGTTCCGAGAAGGTCTTCGCCGTTCTTATATTCGCCGACAAAGATGACCTCAGCCGAATCGAATGTTTTTCGTGTGGATACGAATATGTTCGCTTCGCCGCCCAGTGCAAACGCGCACTCTATGTTGCCGTTGAGGTCTGGTCTGAATACGGTCTCTTCTCCGCCGTTATCAAGAGTCAGCGACACAAGTTCAAAGTGCCGGTTCTTTGGCGAAACTCTGATTTTAATAATATCGTTTTCATTGATCTCATCGCCCGATTTAATATTAACATTGCCGAGGTGCCGCACACTGATATCGGCGGCTTTCTCGTTGTCGATTTTATAGTTGACCTTATAGTCTCTCTTTGCTGTTGTTATGGTTGCAGAGTTTGACCAGGCACTTTCCTTATCCTTTCCGTCTACCTTGCAAACGGTTGTAAGCACATATTCGTACTCTGTATTGGTTTTAAGTCCGGAAATGTCATAAGAGGTCGTGCCGACAGGAATAAGATTTGAAATCCTGTTATATTCACCGTTTTCAACTTGATAAAGATAGTAGCCCTCCGCATCCGGCCAGCCGGGAGTTTTATCGGGCTGCGACCAAGTAAGGCGTATCTCGTCTTCGTCAAGCAGTTCTGCCTCAAGGTCGACCACTGCCGGTGAAGGAGCACTGAGATTTGTCAAGTTATAGCCTATAAAGATGGTCTTGTTGTTTTCATCGCCGTAAAGGTGTCGGAACCACTGACCGAGCGTCCAGTCAAAGGTATATTGCGTGTATACGTTTTGAGGGATTCCGTTTGAGGCAAGATCCGGACCGTCGATATCATTGACCACGCCGGTACAGCCTTCGGACGATGTCGTTGTGGTGGATACGCCCGAGCCGTTGCTGTAGCTCAAACTGGTTTCAAAACCAACATCATGCGAGAATAGTATACCATCGCCGAATACACCGAAGCTGATGGAGAAGTTGAAATAAAAACCGTGCGACATTTCTTCGGAAACGGATTTTATATTGCTTTTTTGCCACGAAACCTCGTTAAGACCGCCGTTATGTCCGAGTCGAATGGCGAGCTTACTGAGCTGCTCTGCACCCAAATGGCTGTAAACGCCCCAGCCGAGCTGATTGTACATAAACGGGTTGCCCTCGTTTCCGTCAAGCCAGTTTGCCGCTTTATCTATTTTTACCAAGGGATAATAGTATTTTTTATCTTTGTCTGTTTTATCCGATTCCCTTATGACGGCATGATAGTTCTTGTTATTCATATAACCGTTATACTCATCAACAAAGCCGTTGTAGTCGTCAACGCTCAGCTGCTGATATACCGGCTGCTGCGGAATGGAAAGCGTTATGGCGGTATCTCCCGACCATTTGCCGTTTTCGTCCAGTATCTCATAGGCGTAGATAAATACAGGCGTTCTGGACACAAGCACCGTGTTGTACGCCCGTGCCTTAACCGTCAGGGAATATTCCTTCTGCAGAGCCGTGGAATAGGTTTTACTCCATTCAAGCGAGTAGCCTGCCGAGATGTTCACCTCAACGGGGGCGAGAAGCCCTCCGTAAGAGTAAGACATTCCGACGCTGAAGGAAACATTGTTCGATGAGGACTGCTCCAACTCGAAACTCTCTGTGATTGTATATGCGGTTTCGTTTTCGCCGGAGTCACTCAGCGCGGAGAAATACGGCGCAGCCTGTATGACTGCCTTGACCTCCGGGTCGCTGTAGGCATAGCTTACGCCCTTATATTTGGCTATAACACCGTCCTGGTTTCTGTCGCAGGCGGTGAGAAGTACCTGAGCCGTACAGCCGTAGTAATCACCGTACGCTTCGTTCGGACTCCAGTATGACAATGTCAGGTCAAAGCCGTTTGCCGCCTCATAGCTGTCGCTTGTATCCGGATAGGTTGCGGAAATCATACCCTTGCTGAAGGAATATTTATCCTCGTTACCGGTTTCGGCAGAGGTTACAAACACAATCTGCTCACGTCCTGCATTGTTGCCGTCAAAGTTTCCGACGGCAACCGAGCGGAAGAATTCTGTCTTACCGCCGATCTCGCCCTCAAACCAGAAGTTGTTTGTTCTGCCGTTTGAGTTTGTGCGGAAAGAATATTCGTTTGAAGTGAGCTTGTAAAGTTCTCCGGTCTGGGCATTATAGTTGTACAGCGTGCCGTTGATAAAGACGAAATCTGCGGCGCTCGCACCGTTAAAAGCAACAGCCTCTACCGCTAAAGGCGAAACAACTTCTTTAGTTCTGGAACCGGCCTTCGTCCAACCGTTGGAAGCCATCACCTTATATTCGGATTGTACAAAGCCTCTGTTTCCGTTATTAAGGAGCGTTGTATATGCAATTTCGGATGAAGAAGTCGATGCAACAGACAAAGTGATACCAGCGACACTGGCACGTAAGCCCGCAACAAGGATATCTTCATATCCGTCGTTGTTGAAGTCTCCTGCCGTGATGCTGCAGGCGTTCATGCTGTTACTATTAAAAACAACATTATTTCGGACTTCTCCCTCCGGGCAAACATAGAATTTTTCATCGGCGTCGCCGTCCACAAACGAGGAGCCTCCGCCGGAAGAACTACCGCCGGCTTTTCCATATTTAATTTTTACCTGAGGACGATATAGATTCAAATTGCGACTGTTTACATTGTTTATGAAGAAATAGGACAGCACGGCGATGTCATCGATTTGGTCGCCGTTAAAATCGCCCACCACCATGTCTACGCCCAGCTTATGAAATCGGTTGTCAAAGGTTGGGCCAGAGTTTCCGTACATGCTGTCACCATTTGCCCCTGGGTCCGTGGGACTTCCAACAGTGGTGTGATATAATTTTTTGTAGGAGTCATGAAGCATATCATTGCCGAAGCCGAGTTTTTTGCCTTCTCCCATAATGCTTGTGTTATTTAATAATACAAAGCTGTTTTTGCCGGTAAAGGAATATTCATACAGAAAGCAGCCGACAAAAGGTTCGTAATCAAAAGTCTGCATCAAACCTGTCGAGCGTTTTGTGTGCGGAACATAGATGATCAGCGTGTCCTTGCCGTCTCCGTCAAAGTCGCCTGCGGTAATGTTCAGATAGGCGTTGGTTTCAAGGTTTAGAGCACGAATAAGGCCTTTGTTGTCAAACATCCAGTTCATTTCGCCGACCCACTGTTTGCCTTTATATTCTCCCGTTCTTGTATCATATATATGAAGATAGACCTGCTTATCCGACTTATCAAGACCTACATAGGCAACATGGTCTCTCCTGCCTGAGCCGAACGGGTCAAAGGAAACGGACTGGACAAACGCATAGTACGTCTGAAGCGCACTGATGTCCATATTGGGCAGAGAGGCATCGGAAGCGGTTCCTTTTTTGGAAATAAAGTTCTTGAGAGACTCCGGGGTTCCTACATCCGCAATTTTGCCTGTTGCGGACGTGCCGTATGTCTCAAAATAAAGCAGTTCGTTTTTTTCAACCATTGCAAAGGGACGGCCGACATCATACCCGTAAGGGTTGGTTGTATTGTCAAAGCCGGTGGGTTTTGTGTTTTTCATCAGAGTATTAGCGGCATCCGATGAAAACTGCGGCTCACTCGGGTCGGCGGCAAAGACCGACAGGGGCAGACATACTGCGATCATTATGACCGACAGCAGCGCGCATAGCGAGCGCTTCAGAATGAGTTTTTTGTACATAGAGAGTCCTCCTTTTTTTCACGGGGGAAAGATTGTTTTCGGGCGGGGATTTGTCGTAGCAAATCATAAAGTATTCTGTTATACTTTCTCTCTTACATTATATCAAATTATGTCGGCCTCTGTCGTGTCGTTTACGCTGTATATCGGTTGTTTACGCTGTAGACGGGGTGAAGCGTGAAATATCTCTTGCAAAACGAGAAAAAAGCCAGTAAAATAATGATGAAAAGTTCGGCGCTCCGAGTTATGAAGTTGAATGGAAAGGAATGAAATTTCGAATATGAAACGCTGCCTGCAGGTTGTTTGTACTGCCATTTTTATACTGCTTTGTTTGGGAACAATGCGTTTTCTGCAGTTTTTTATTAAGACGGACATGTCGATTCGCTATATTGATTGGCAGTCTTCTGCCAAAATTGAGACAGACGGCTCCGAAAGTTCGTTGGATTATACCGTTGTGCCTCAAACAGGGGAGAGTTTTCGGCTTGAAACTGTTCTTCCGCCGACAGAGGAAAACGGGAATCTGGTGTTTGAAACGGCAGGGTTAGAGCTTACGGTTTGTATCAACGGAGTTGAGGTATGGCACTCCTCGTCCGCTGTCCCTGCAGGGGCAGCGGGACAGACACAGGCAGTAATTCCTATGCCGAGAAATGAAGAATGCCATGTCACAATGACATGTGTAGTTAAAAGTACAACCAGCTTGGTGTTTCCTCCGGCTGCTCGCTTTGTACCAGTAGAATACGATGCGACTGAGAGCTATGCATATGCTAATTTTTACGGAATTCCCGCCGGCGTAACCGCAGCGATTTCACTTCTTGTGGCGGGTATATTTCTTTTGGGAGTTGCACACAAAAAGCCCGACTGGAGTCTGATTCCGTTGCTTCTTGCGGCTGCCGGTCTTACGGCACAGTGGATTACAAAGGGAATGGGCTATTTCTTCCTGAATAACCGGTTGGTCGATATTCTTATCCGCCGGGAGGTTGGCTTCTTCTTTATACTGTTACTGATTCTCTTTCTTGCAATGAACCGACAGAGGAAATTTTGGAAGTATTTTGGAATCACTGCGGCGGTCAGCTTTACTACACTGTTGATTGCTTTCGGAATATCTGCCGCCGTAAATGGGTATCTTGCAGGATATATCGTGCAGATGTTCCGTGATACAGTTGAGCTTGGACATTATGGGGAACTTTTGTATTGGATTACCGTTTGGCTGACTGCTGTTTGTGCTGTAATTTCTACATATGCAGTGATGTGCGCCTTTGTCACGCAGCGAACGGAAACACAGGCGCTCCGCCTGCACAATCAGCTGATTCTGGACGGATATCGTGCCATCGAAAGCAAAATGAGGGCAAGTGCGGCAATCAGGCATGAGGAAAGACACAGAATTGTTGCCTTGGAGTCGGCTTACAAAAAGGGAGACTATGAAACTCTGGGCAAAATGCTGCAGGATATGAGAGAACAGAGCGAGCACCTGGCGCAAACACACTTTTCCAAAAATTTCGTTGTCAATGCTATTTTGCAGGATGCTGCCTACAGAGCGGCACGGGCGGGAATATCATTTGATGTCACTGCTTCGGTGTCCGCAGAGATTCCGATTTCCGAAAATGAACTGTGCGAGCTGCTTATGAATATGTTGGATAATGCTATAGAGGCGGCCTCGCGCTGCACGGAAAAAAGCTTTATCCGATTCAAGGCAGAGGAACGAAACGGTTTTCTCGCCGTAAAATGTGAGAATTCGTTTATTGAAGAGCCAAAAAAGGATAAGAACGGGCAGTATATTTCTACAAAGGACGAAAAGGAAAGTCATGGTTTTGGATTAAAGCTTATGAACGCTGTCGCAGAGAAATATCACAGTATGCTGGATATTTTTATTTCGGATGAAAATGTTTTTACTGTTCAGACCGCTTTAAAAATTCCGAAAAAATAATAAAATCAGCGGGTGTCATTCATTTGAAAATGACACCCGCTGATTTTATTGATTTATATATCGTATAAATGCGCTTTGAAAGGCTTTATAGTATGTACGCCCCACAGGAAGCATATCACCATTTCGAAGCGTTAGGTCCGTCCGTCCGATTTCCTTTACTCTGCTCAGATTCACCAGAAAGCTGTTATGACAACGTGAAAAATGGCCTTTTGGAAGCTGTTTTTCAAACTCGGTAAGAGAAAGATAATAGGTGTTGCTGTTTCCGGAACTTTGATGAATGATTATGTTGTGGTTATAACTTTCTACATAACGTATTTCCGACACGGAGAAATGCAGTATCTTATTACCGATGCTAAGCGTGACTGCTTTGGGTAAGTAATTCAATTTAAGATCCGTACGGATTGCATTTGCCAGTGCTTCCCGGCAAATCGGTTTAAGAAGAAAATGAATGGGCTGTACATCATAGCCCTCGGAAAGATAATTGTCGCATGCGGTCACAAATATAATTGAAATACGGTCGTCCTTGCTTCGCAGAGAACGCGCCAGCTCCAGTCCCGTCATGCCGTTCATCTGAATATCCAAGATAAGCAGATTGAACGGTTTCTCGACATCAGAATTCATCCTTTTCTCAAGTTCCGCGGCAGAGGGAAAAGCTGTTATCGCATACGGAATACTTTCTCCGTCCAGCAGCTCCCTGCAGAAAGAATGCAATTGTTCTCTCATGACCGGATCGTCGTCACAAACGGCTATTCGGTATGTGTTCATTTTCTCACCCGCAATCACATGCACTTTAATACATTATATCATAAAACCGATCGGAAAACAACCTTAAAAGATTTACAAAAAAGCGAACTTTCAATTGTTATCTTGCCGGAAGGAGTTTTTTCTTCTCAACTATTTAATTTTTACTGAACCATGTATTAGAAGTGTGGTTTTGGTATGAAAAAGGGCGGCAAGGATTTTACTCCCTGCCGCCCGAACCGCATCAGAACATCTGAACAGAAGAACTGTCCGGTTCTGTGTGGCTTTTACTGTACTGTCCCTGCTTCTGCGCAGGCTGGTTTGCATTTTGCTGATACCACGATGTGAGCCAACACTGATAATGCATCCTTGTTATCAGGAACATCTCACTCAGTGACTCAAAGCTCATCATGACTGCCACATGGTTTTCCGGTCTGTTACCGAATTTCGGAACGATCAATCCCTTTTCGTTGGTCTCGCCGGGGCCGCTGTCGGCAACAAACAGGAAATCTGCTTTATTGGCCGGTACCAGCTGCGCCACGCGGGAAAGGCTTTTCCCGTCCGACCTTGCCCGACCGATGGCTCTGAGCTTTTCGGCAGATGTGCCGCCAAGGCACTGGTACAACGGCGTATTATCGCCGTTTTTCTTTTTGCTTTGCAGCATATACCGCAGCTCGCCGCAATCCAGCTTTCGGCACAGCTCCAGAAACTCATCCACAGCAATATAGATGTGAATGTTATTGGTCTGGCGCTGACCTGCAGGGCGATTAACATCGTAGGTTGCGAAAGCGAAATGAACTCTTCCTATCGGGAAGCAGTCATTTAAGCTCTCAACAAAGCAGTTTTTCGCATCCTTACGTGCGATTTGATAATTGTTACGTTCTTCAGCCATCACACAGCCTCCTCGTTTGGTAATGCCAGGACCATTTTGACCATCTTTACACAATCACCTGCATTTTCTACGAACTGAGGGAAGAAATCGGCCTTCATATCGTAGTCGAGATACAGTTTGATGAAGAGTACATCAATAAGCTTGTCACACACCTCATCAGAAAGCATTTTTTCAAGCTTTTGAATACGTGGACTGAGTAAAGAGATTGTCTTCTGCCATTCGATGAAATATTCATCGTTTAATGGAATGCCAAAGGACTCCAGCCAACCCTTGACTGTGTGGGTCTCAGAATTATCGCCACAGTCGATATCGTTGATGATATACTCGACCTTCATAGGCGGTAATTTGTCCTTTTCGGCATCTTTCTTATCGATTCTAATGGCACGTCCCAACGGGAACATGGCACATACTGCCGGCTTTGCATCGTGAATCATACATTTTCGGTTCTTCAGCAACGGGCATCTTTTGATAGAACCCCTTGGCATAAGTCGAACGATTGGCATTCGAGAAGTGCTTCCCAAATAGCAATCACAGTATAACTTCACAAAGTCGTGAGGTGTCATCTGCAAGGCTTGTGCCGCCTTAAAAACATCCTGCGGGGACATTAAAATATCCTCGCGGTTGATGCAGCACTTGCCGCATTGTGTGCAATGAAATCTGAAAGTATCGTTTAGATCGCGTTTCATATGATCGAAATTTTCCGCGATGTGTTGTAATCTTGGATCACCCATAATTATATTCTCCTATTCTGAATGAAGGGGCACATTGCTGCACCCCTTCGGTTTGTGTCATACTGACTTGGTTTCATTTGTGATTTCCCTGAGGAATTCAAGTAAGCACTGAATGTTCTCCTCATACTGAGATTGAAACGGCTTATCCAGCTCGAAGTCTCCATACTTAAGTCGCTGGAAACATAACAGAGCTCGGACCTTGTTTTCCTCGGGAACTCTTCGTAATAGTTGTGCGATTTCACGTGCGGTACTAAAATCAACACTCAGAAATGCTTGGTCTTCAGGCGTAAAACGCTTTTTCATCCAGGTCTTAGTGTGTACCTTAGGACCATTGAAATGTTGCTTGCGTTCGTAGGATATAAGATATTCGTATCCCCCGTTCTCCAGAGGACCTGCAATGAATGGGTAAGTTCGGCAAGCTCTCGGATTGACAGCGTGGATCCTGCAACGGTTGTTCTTAAGAAAGATACACGCGTCATCCGGTCCTTTGGTCTTGAGGAAGTATACGAAATACCCACACTCATCCAAAAGAGCAGGCTCAGCAAATCTTTCCCAGAAATCATCCATGCAAGTGATGCTCTTATCCTGTTCCATCAAATAACGTGCAATACGAAACGCATCCAAAGTTTCTACCGGCACCTGCTCTTTGACGTGCTTGCAGCACTCACCGCAGCCGATGCACTTAAACGGTACGTTATCCTTCGGTTTGAGTTTGACAAGGTTCTTATACAGCTCATCCATCGAATTTCCTCCAGGGACATTTCTTCTGGTTGAACTTGATGGGCTTAAATCCTATGCTGTCACAGAAGAAGGTACCAAGACCTTCTGCCCAAACAACGTCGGACGTGCTCATCGACCTTCCCCGGTATCCTTCCGGATGGTTATTATTGAAAATGATCCAGAGGTCATTTAACGTCTTGGCCTCTAATTCACCATCAAACACAAGCTCATAAGAACTTTCCTTGATTCCACCGTGACTCATTGTGAACTCATAGTGCATATACAACAGGTTGTAACGGTCTTCTTCCGGTGAGATCTGAAACAGTTTCACCTTCATATTTTCCAACCTCCTTCTTTGTAAATGAAATCAGTCGTAAAAATTTGAGGCATATATCTCATATCACACCCGGGATCCTCAGGGAAACGGTTATGTTTATCCGGTATGATAACACGAAGTACCATTCTACCGGTTTCTTCAAACTCGGTTAAACGAACATCGCAATCCTCATAAATTCCGGATACCATTTCACCGTTTTTGAAACGTTCACCGGCCTGCACACGAAGACCGAGGGTATTCAATATCCTACAGATCTCCTTGTGCGGATATCCCAGTGTCATCTGGAAATCCATGTGGTTGTATCTTCCCATACCGTGAGTATGGAAATTACAGGTTCCAGGCATAAATCCGTTTTCTGTTTTCCCATCAATCTCGCAAACAACACCGTTTGCACACCCGTGAATTACCCAGTCGATATTAGGCTTCATTCAGATCACCGTCCTTCTCACCGAGAATCCACAAAGCATCGTCTTCAATGTGCATGGTTTCCCATTGATATCCGAGGCAACGACGAAGCAACAATTCACTGGTCGACATGCCGAGACAGCTCACATCAACCGCATTATCACTTTCGGGTGGAACAGAATCAATGCGTTCTTGCTCTGAAGCATGAATAGCCTCCAGAATCTTGAAAAGCTCTGATAACGGAATTCTACCCTCGGGGAACACAACGCACCAGTAGTATTCGTCGTCTGGTTTCGCAACACCGAGAATTTTTCTTCCAAGAATCGCTTCGATTTCTGGTTGTATTTTCTCTGAGATCTCATCCCATGATAATTTGAAGGCTTTTACCTCATTCATCGGTTTTCACCTCCTGCGGTTCAGCAGAGCCGGTTTCTGCGATGTTGAGCAAGCTCTTACTGGTCCAGCCAACAATGGCAACCAAGAACTCCTCGATGCTGTTGTGAAGAATGGCGCGAGCCATATGAAATCCCACAGACTCAAGCTTCTCGTCGTCAGAAGCAGCCTGATCATAGAATACTTTGGCAAATGCCTCTGCTTTCGCAGAGTCGTTCATAACATCAAGAAGACGTCTGCAAGTGTCATCATCGGCTAACGGGAAAGGTATCGTCGGAATAACTCCCGTTGCTGTTTTGGATTTGGCAATTTTTTCAAGAGCATTTATTAAGCTCGGTAACTGGTGCTCAAAGAAATTCTTGCCATACATTGTTTCGTGTAATTGAAATCCCATAATTATTTCCTTTCTGCCACATAGGGCCCGTAATGAATTGTGTCATCTTCATCTGAGTTGTACACGCCGATACATACCTCATGACCTTCACCGCGTTCAGGATTGTTCTCCACAAAGCTTACGTGCTCCGGATCATCGGCGCCGCCCTTATCCCAGTAGATGTTAATCGCCGGGAAATTCGGGTCATCGATGGCCTTCGCACTAAGGTGAGTACCGTCTGGTAACGGTAGGACTATAGTCGGGTACCATTCTGGTGTACTTGGTTTCTCAGGTGAGTCTGACAGTGTGAAACGCGGCTTGGTGTATTTACCACCTGCAGCAAAGCGCTTCCTTGATTTGTCCAGCTCAGTCTGGAGAGCAGTGTAGATCTGCTCAACCTGACGTTGCGTGTAAGTGTAGTTTGAGGAACCGGATAGATTACCAAGCAGGCGTACCATTTTGATAATCTTATTAACTCTGGCTTCCGCTAAACGAATGAACCGTTCATCTTTCGGCTCGTTGCTCATACAGTCACCGCCTTTGCATCAGATGTAACGTGGAGCAAATAGCGTGTATTCTGCGTCTCAAACCTGATAACGCTATCGGAAAGCTTTTTCATATTGAGAACTGTGGTGGTCTGTCTATAACTGCCATCACGCTCCAAAATTACTGCAGGCTGTCCGATTGCGAGTGGAAGAATCATACTTCCGGCAATACAAAGTGTTTTCTTCTGCTGTCCCATTGTGTTTATCCTCCGATAAATAAAAATAGACGAAGCTGGTTAAGCTCCGTCTTGGTTGTGCTGCTCATCATACTGAGACAGCATTGATTCAAATTCGTATCCCGGCATAATGCGAACTCCGAGTGTTATAGCCTTCTCAAGCTTTATACCCGGACGCTCACCGACAATAAGATAATCGGTTCGACTACTGACATTATAGACAGGATACGCCCCGCGTTCTTTCAGAATTGCCATGAGAACCTTGCGGGTGTACTTACGTAATTTGCCCGTTGCTGCAACCTTTTTCTGCAGTAACGGGAAGTTTTGATTCGCACTCACATTGTGCTTCTCCTTTCTCATCACCTTGTAAAATCCAAGGACGATGTTTATTATTGAACTCTTGATAACCAACCCATTCAACTTCATCGAATATGCGGCTCATATGGAGCTGTAACGCATACTCTTCACGTTCAACTTTACTATGAAGCCAAGCGCAAGTTTTTGCATACTCCACAAGACATTCGTAAAGAACCTATTCGCCGTCTCTTTCGATTATGTATCGGGCAAGAGCAAACCAATCCGCCTCCAGAATGTCACCGATATCCGTCATACAGCCACTACGATAGATGAATTTTTTATCCCTACCAGTACCACTGACATGAATGGAACGACCGGTTCCAAAATGAATACGAAGCTGCTCACAAGTGAGTTCCTGAATGTTATACCGATCATTATCAGCCACATAATAACCGGTCTGCCGGAAATTTTGAGTCTTTAACATTACTACGCTCCTTTCTTCTCATCCACAAAGGGATAAGCTGCACACGGAGTATACCAATGTGACCAGGTTTCCATTGTTAATGTGTTGCCGTGGATTACAACAGCCGGGATCCCATACAGACTCAACTGGATATAAGCCATCCAAACACAGCGGATATCAATATCCTGCGCCACAAAAAAACTCTTGCGACGGTAATCAATACCTTTACGCTGCATTGCCCACACTGCACCGATAATCATGGTTCCGGATCCGCATGTAGGCTCATTGATTGTAATGGGCCCTTCCTTATCCTCAGGTACGTCAATATTTGTAAGCTGCGCCATAAGCCTGCAGATATGGTCTGGTGTGAAGAACTGTCCGTTCCACTCGTTATTAAGCCTTAGCTCATGATACACATCGCCAAGAATATCGCATGGATCTTCAGCGTGCTCTCTCGTGGCCAAGGTGAGCAGAGCAAACATTCGAGCATAGGAAGATAACATTTCAGACGTCATCTTCGATGCCATCTCCTGATATTTCTTCTCACGTTCCTCAGCGTTTTGTGGATCCATCTGAGCTGCAATACTTGTAGCCGTGATCTCCAGAAAGGTTGTAAAAACCGTATTGAGACCGTTAGACTGTGCAAGCATTTTGATCTCAGATATTAGCTCATTTCTGTACTGATTCTTTTTATCCAACCGTAACACATCCTTCCCGAATGAGTTCCGGTGGCGAGAAGACCAGTTGCTTGTCATCGTCCACAAAATCCATAACCTCAATTGTGATATCTGGCTTTTGCTTTGACTCATAATACACACCGACAACTGTAATCTTCATATCGCGAAGTTCTTCGATGCGTCCATTGGCGTATTCTTCGTCAAAGTACACACCTTTGTACCTGGCAGAAAAACCAGAAGATGTGCGTTCGATATCGCTATAATCCCAGTTTAATGAGACTTCCTCTCCGGACTTTAGTTTTACTTGGATATAATCGATGAAGAAATCCGGTATAGAAGTCTTCGCTGTTAGGTATAACCTCATACGCTACCTCCTCAAAACGGCACATCTTCAACTTGCATATCATGCATTCCTTCAACCGGAGCCTCTTCGTAATACCAGGAGTAATCTCTGATAAACTCTCTTACCTCAAAAGGGCAGAAAGCGATAAAAAGGCAAAGGAAAAAGATGCTGCTGACACACTCGAAGATAAGTCCGAGCTGTAAAGCCAGGTACACGTTGGATATCCCAACAGGGATAATGATAACGGCCATAACAAGCATGGCAATGGTTAAGATTAATGATAGTTTTCTCATAGTGAGACACACTCCTTTTCGTTTGTTTATATAGTAACGGCAAGCCCTGAGGCTCCCCGAGAAAAAAGGTTGGGGGAACCTTTCGGCTCCGATCTATATAAAAAAAGCACCCATCAAAATACACGAACGTGCATTCAATGAGTGCTTTTGTAGCCAGTTATGGTGGCCCAGATTTAACTGTAAAAAGAAGGGATAAGCCCTTCAGTTCCAGCATCTTGTGCTTCTTCCTGAAAGAAAGCATAAGAAAACAAAAAGTGCCCAAAAGATAATCTCTCAGGCACTGTGAAAACTCTGATAACTGTTGCTGCCATTAGGCAACATCTGATACTAACACAAATATTATAGCAGATACATCCGTAAAATGCAAGATGTTTGATGAATTCTCGGGTTCTACAGTTCATAAATGATGGCATGCAACACAAATCTCGCATTATCGAATTCATAGCTGCAAGTGGACAATGTAAGAACCCTATCTGTGACTGCAGGAGAAAGGGAGCTTGTAAACCACGAACGTTTCTTCGCTTCTTTAATCCAGGTTCCGTAATCCGCGTCAGACTCAAAACCTACTTTCCAGGCTGAGTCTTCAACACTGGCAACGTAGCCGGCAAAGAATTCTATCCGGTATGTTCGTTCCGGTGTGATAAGTAATCCCTCCGGATGAGCTTCATAATAGTCCTGTTTCTTATACTTGGTTAATCCCGAGAACATAGTACCGTCTTTCATGTGATGCCCGTAGATAATGCTATGTCGGTCTGATATATCACTATCCCCTCTGGAATCCAGAAAGATGCATCCCGCGCTATTCCATTTACCGTCAATGAGGTGCTTCAGATAATAGCTGTTATCCGAGCCTTGTACAACGGGATAGTTGATGGCTGTATCCTCAATGTAAATCCAAGCCACACAATCATCATTGATTTCTTTAAGTCCCGCAAAGTCGATCGTAGGACCGACAGGTGCAGGTTCCGTTTCTACAGACTCAGATGAATTTATCTCATCCGGTTCCTTTTCCGGTAGGTCCTCAGGAAAGGAGATGAGATTTTCCAAGTCAGTATAGGTATCGGCACTTTCACGTCTCTCTGAATACTCCCGGAAAATCTGATATCCTGCGAAGGCGGCAGAAAACGCTAAAAACAAAGTCAGTATGACACAGATAATCTTTCTCATAGTTTGTTCGCCTTTTCTTTCATCTGCCGAGCCGATGGGTTACTGTAAATGAGTGTAGTTTGGACATTGCTATGACCAGCTTGATTTGCGACCTCGTGGATCTTATAGTCTCCGGTATCGAGCGCATGGCTACAAAAATAGTGACGCAGCATCTTGGGCGTGATGACATTAGAATACTGGTTGAAGATCTGATTGATACGGGATGCTGCCATTTTCTCGGACTGGCGGCTCACAAACAAATACGGACTATCTGAGTTTCTCACCTTCAGGTACTCACGAATCGCATGGACCGTCTTGTCATTCAAATACACCGTGCGGTGTTTGTCACCCTTACCAACAACATAGATTTCCTTTGCAATCAGATCCACTTGATCAGCGCGTAGGTTGACACACTCTGAGCGTCTGATACCGGTATAGGTATATAAGGTGACGATAGCGAAGTCTCTTTTGCTTCCACCTTCGAGGAGTCGCTGTCTGAATGCCTCCACATCCTTCTGTTCGACAGTGCAGGGATTTGCATAGGCAATCTGAATTTTCATAAAATCATTTTTTACGATTGCCAACTCGGTTTGACGTCCGGATGCAATCAGAAACTCATTAAAGCTTCGCAAGGAAGATAGATGGTTGTTCACGGACTTCGGATTGTATCTCTTGATAGTTTTCATATATGAGATGTAATCGAGCACATTAGCACGGTAGAGCTGCTGCGGTTCACTGCCAAAACTATCAAGGCACCATTTGAAGTAAAGCTTAACCTTGTCACAATAATTTAGTGCCGTGTTCTCAGACTTACCTATACCGAGCAAATACTGTTTGAATTCATTTAACATCGAATTCACCTCCTACCCTTATTACACGAGACAAGGGGCAGGGATACAACAAAAAGATTATGTTTAACTCGGTTTGACAGAAAATCATTTTGATTATGTTTAACTCAGATATGCATTTCAATCGTGTGCGTTTTGTGGGTTAAACATAATTATCCTTATGTTTAACTTATTTGTATCGTGCTTTCCAGAGCAAATATAGGTTACTAAGCATCTAAAAAAAGCAAAATTCATTTTGTCCCAAAATTTATGCAGTTTTTGGGACACTTGATTTTTTCATAAAAAAGCACGTTTGGGGAACAATATAAATACCTATTGCAAAACTGTCCCAAATATGATATAATATTTGGGACACAGGAGGTGTGACTATGAGTTCGTTCTATTCTGATATGATATATGAGAAAATTTTAGAAGCTGAAAACGAGGCTGTTTTTATTGCAACCGACTTTCTTGACATAGCCGATTATGAGACTGCACGAAAAGCTCTTAACCGGCTTGACAGTTATGGGAAAATTAAAAAGATTTGTCGTGGTGTCTATTACAATCCCAAGTTCAGCGAACTTCTCGGTGAATATGAAGCACCTTCACCTCATAATGTTGCTCTTGCCTTGGCTCGTAAATTTAATTGGACCATTGCTCCTTCAGGGAATACAGCATTAAACCAGTTAGGGCTCTCGACACAAGTAACAGCACACTGGACATACATTAGCGATGGACCATACAATAAATTCACCATTGGTAACATCGAGATTGATTTCAAACACAGAAGTAATAAGGAAATCTCCGGTATGTCCTATAAGACAGCTCTCGTTATTCAGGCTCTCAAAGCGTTGGGAAAAGACGATATAGACGAAAGCGTCATTACTAAACTCAAAAAACAGTTATCCACTGAAGAAAAGGATAATCTCATAAAAGAGGCCAGACAAACAACCGCTTGGGTTTATTCTATAATCCGAAAAATTTGTGAGGTGAAGTAAATGTATTCGATAGCAAGATTACCTGAGGATGAGCGTAGAATTCTCTTTAGAAATACAGCTCAAAAGATGGGAATGAACGAAGCCATCATTGAAAAGGACTTTTGGGTATGCCTGACCTTGGATTATCTTTTCCATCGTTGCAAGTGGAAAGATGTATTCACATTCAAAGGCGGCACCAGTCTCTCTAAATGTTATGGTCTTATTACACGCTTTTCCGAAGACATCGATTTGATTCTGGATTGGCGTGCCATTGGTTATTCTCTCAACGAGCCGTGGGAAGAAAGATCTAACACAAAGCAGGATGCCTTCAATAAAGAAGCAAATGCCCGGGCGGAGGTTTTCTTACGTGATACCTTGCTTCCCATCTTTAAGAATGATCTTTCAGAGATTATAGGGCAAGATGCTGTCATCTACATAGATGAGTCGGATCCGCAGACGATTAACTTTGAATATCCTCATATTTTTACAACAGAATCTATTCTGCAGTCAATTCGTTTAGAAATCGGTGCATTGGCAGCTTGGACTCCGTCAAAGGAGAAGTCAGTTACTCCTTATGCCGCTGAATGTTATCCCAAAGCCTTCGGTCAGGCGACCAGCACGATCCTCACAGCTGCGGCAGAGAGAACTTTCTGGGAAAAGGTTACGATTCTTCATCACGAGGCAAACCGTCCTGAAAATCTGGCAATGCCTAAACGCTATTCAAGACATTATTATGATTTATACTGCATAGCACATTCGGAAAACAAAACCATAGCTTTTGAAGATCTGGAACTTCTCAAAAAAGTTGTAACTTTCAAAATGAAGTTCTATCCTCGCAAATGGGCAAAATACGAAGAAGCAATTCCCGGAACAATCAAGCTTGTTCCTCCGGCTTTTCGTTTTGATAGCCTTCGTACAGATTATGAGGATATGGCTGAAATGATGTTTGGACAATATCCCTCGTTTGATGACTTGATGGACTATATTCAAACCCTTGAAAATGAGATTAACGCTCTGTAATGAGCAACTTAAAACATTCGCTTCTGACACAATATTTGCAGCGAAAAAAGGTGGTGATAGATTGGCAAGACAATATAAGAATGCGCGGAAAAGCCAAAAGCTAATTGTAAAGGATGCAGCTGCCAAGCTCGACGTTTCACCATCTACTCTCGGCGCATGGGAGTCTGAACGCAAGGCACCTTCGATAGAAAGCTTAGAGGCCATGGCAGATCTGTATCAAGTTTCTACGGATTATCTACTTGGTAGAGAGGAAACGACGCCAACACCATCTCTTCCTCTTCCCGGAGAAGTGCTAAAGATATATCACGGAAAATCAGTCTGGTCATCCGATTACGGATGGGTACTGGTAAACTCAATTAAAAGTGTATTGGTTTGTGTTGATGGTTCTATGATACCGTTTGAAAACGCCGGCTCTGTTTATGCTGCACAGCCTCCGTTCTATGAAGCATCACTTCCAGATTCAAAACCGTTAAGCAAGCAAGAGCTTCAAAACCACCAAGAAGTATGGCTTGAGCCAATCTCCCACGATACAGAGCTCAGAGAACAGCTTCGAGGAACTTACAGGGTTTATGAGCACTGGGCAGAGAATAATTTCGGGAATCGTTTTTCACTCGATACCTATGGAGTCAAATGGTTGGCTTTCAGCAATAAATAATAATCAAGGCAGGGTTGTCGTAATGATATGAGCCCTGCCTTGTAGTTTCATTAGAGAATATAATCGGTGATACAATCGTACCAGTGAAATCATTTGCATTTCTTTTTAGCCGCAAAAATATGTGCAAATTCAGTTTCATACTGTTCGGTTAGTAATAAGCCTGAATTTTTGATATAAGTTTTTATTTCATCGGGCGTATCGGGAAAGACTGTGATTTTTCTCGTTCCGGTGTCAATAAAACCGTCTTTGTTTTTGTCGACTGACAAAACAAATTTTCCACCGTCTTTTAGCAAAGCAGCCACTTTATTTATTGCGGTCTGCTTATCCTCAATGTGCATAAAAGTCAGAGAGGAATAAACGACGTCGAAAGCACGACCGAATTCATAAGAAAGGAAATCGGCACAAGTCAGTCTGACATTCTTAAAATCAGCAAGGTTCTCTTTGGCACGTTCGATGGTCTTGGAGGAAATATCCACACCATAAAACTCGCCGCACAAAGGTGCCACGCGAACAGCCAATCTGCCGGTTCCGACGCCTATTTCAAGGACGGATTTACTACTGTTCAGCTGCATCTGTTCAATGAATTCAGGACCGTCCCATTTGTTCATATAATTCTGCAGGGGCTCCGGATCATGGACCGGGTCGTTATCCTCATCAATGAGAAGGTCATAATGAGAAATAGCGTCATTTCTTAGCAGTTCTTTTATTCGCAGGTCTACCATTGTTTTCAAAAATGGCAGGTCTTCCTGCGTGGCATTGTCAATTCTGAAGGTACATCCACAAACTCGCGGAAAACTCTTCCCGAAAATATTCTTTTCTTTGCCACCGCCACAGGAGCCACAGTTTCCGCAATGATCTACATATCGCCACCCAATGTTTTTGATTTCGTCACTTATGGATGCATCTTCATAGGCGGAACTGTCATCAGACCATATGGTCCAAAAATTATCCGGCTCATCGGGATCCTTGATAGCAATAAAACACACGCATTCATCGCCCAGCTTGACCCAGTAGTAAATTTTGTCTTTCCAACAGTCGCACGTATCTTTATAGAAGGTCAACTCATTATCCCTCAGAAACTCAACCAATTCCAAGGCGGTTCTTTTTGCTTCACCGGATAAGTTTTCCTCAATGTAGGTTTCAATTTGCTTTGTCATTTGACACCTATACCTTTCAAAACCTCGTTGGTGGTAATACCGTTATATGTGTACGGAAGTTCCTCAATAGTAAACGGCAACGGTACCGCACCTTCGAGTTTTATAAGCTTATAATTTGTTCTGAGTCTGTCGGCATTTCTGATAATAGACTCTCGTATGGATGGTTTCTTTATTGCTTCCGCATTCAGAATTATATTCTCAAGATTACCAAACTCACTTAGCAGAGAAGATGCTGTCTTGGGCCCAACTTTATCGGCGCCTTTAATGTTATCAGAAGCATCGCCGGTAAGGGATTTGAAGTCTGCATACTGACTTGGTTCAATGCCGAATTTCTCCCTCAGGTACGCAGGGGTACAGATAACGGTATTATCACCCCGATATCTGAGAATAGATATGTTCTCTGTGATGAGCTGGAAGAAATCGCTGTCAAAAGAAGTAACTATTATTTCGTTATTATCCCCGTATGTATGAGCATAGCCTGCAATCCAGTCATCGGTTTCACAAACTGTGGTCTCTGTATGCTTGATGCCCATATAATCGAGTGCAGCGTACACATCAAGAAGCTGTGAGAACGGTGAGTCTTCCTCAGGCGTCTGACTGTAATCGACACGGTTTGCCTTATAGTCGGCATTCAGCTCGGTACGTTCATTCTCGTGCTCACCATCAAATAAAACCGCAATGTGTGTCGGTTCGGTTCTGCGGATGATCTTGAGCAGCGCACCAACAAACCCAAGGGTGCCTTGGATTGCTTTGCCTTCTGAATTTGTTATTCTCGACGGCATTCCGAAAAACATTTGGAACAGTAGATTGCTGCCGTCAACTATAAGTAGTCGATTCATATCTTTCACCAATTATTACTTCAGTTATAGGGTTATCCAGAATCTCTTCAGGCTACAATTTTTGCCTGATTCATATACGGTAGATTCGTAAACGCCACCATTATTACGTATCGTTTTCTCACTGCCAATATTGCCGTCAATACAGGTTATGAGTAGTTTATCGAGACCGATTTCTCTACAATATGGAAGAATGGCATTCAGCATTGAAGTTGCATATCCTTTTCTTCTTTCACTCGGTCTTATCGAATAACCAATATGTCCACCGAATTTGGATAGATAGTCATTGAAGTAATGTCGTACTTGAATCATTCCAACAAGACGATTATCTGCTTTACGAACATAGAAGAACTGAGTTGCTATAACCAATCCTTCCGGAAGAGTGTCCTGCGCCGTACATTTTTCGCACTCTGAAATGTATGTAAAAGGATCCTCGCATTTGCGAAGCGGACCGCAACCATCCATTGAACAATTGGTATCCAGAAAATCCTGTCTGTATTCTCTGATTTGTTCTGCGTATATTTCACTTGGCTCAACCAAGAAAAAGTCGCCAACATCAATCATAATCATATTGTCGCCTCCCATTCTTCTCTTAATTGTCTAATAGACTGCTGTCGCTCAGCTCTGTTATCGCTTACAGCTTTTGTTACTACCTCGAAGAGCTTGTCGCTGAGCTGCCATTTGTCCCGTGTGCGGTTATACTCGCCGAAGAGGGCAAAGGCTGTTGCTCCGACAGTATAGACATTCGTAATTTCATCAATGACTGCTCCAAGCTGGAATTCTTCCGGAGCCTGGAAGCGAGAGCTGCCCCACATGCGTCCCATATCATTGGAGCAAGGCTGCTTCCGGAAAAAGTCGATGTCGCAGATCGTCGTCTTGCCATTCTCAAAATCATACATAATACTTCCATCATAGAAGTCGATGGCCACATAGTTCTGAGAGGCGATGTATTCAAAGAAACTCAGTATATCACGGAACACTGTCAGTCTGGCATCAACGGGCAGTTGCATAAAACGACGGTGTGCTGCAGGGTACATTCTTCCCATACAATCGCCTGAGGCCCACTTGAACACCATGGCAAATCCGCCGCCAATATCCTTGGCTTCAACCAACTCGATCAAGTTCTCATGCTGCAGTTCGCTGTATACCGGCAAGGTCGCTTTCAGTCTGGCAATAGCATCTGCAGGATCTCCGGTATACTGCTCGGTAGGAGCGCCGACAAACTTGATGAAATGACGCTGACCGTCTTTTTCAGTTCCAAAACAGATGTTTCCAGAATCCTGGTCATCATAGACTTTGAATACCGTACCATACTCACTCAGAAAACTGAAATCGAAAGCGCTCTTCAGCTTAAAAGGTACCGCGTCAGCGTACTGTAGATAATAACCCTTGAAATACCAAGTCGGTATGGGGTTACGCATATTGTCATACCAGGACAGCACTTCCTTTGCCTGGTTCAACATGGTATCTACTTCGTCCTGTCCAAAAGGAATGGCCCAGTATACAGAGGAGAGCGTATTGCTCGAAATATAAAGAGCGAGCAGCTTCCAGAACTCCAGCGGCACATCGCCATCAAAGTAGCCATTCACCATACCGGAAGCAAAGAGAGGTGCTTTCTGGGCACACCAAACGATACGGTTGAACTCCTCCCAAGGATCACCATAATCATTACGGTTAAAATCAATGATGTGGAGCTTGCCGTTACGGTCGATCATCATATTGCCGATATGATAGTCGCCATGCTGATAAACCTGCGGTCTATCCTTCAGCAAATGACGATTCTCGTTTATGTAGTCGATGAATGCTTGTCCATTCTCATACTTGATAGGGCATTCACCGTATTTTTTGATTTTATAATCCATCTTCCGATTAAATCGGATCTCCCAGTCTTCCTGAGTATCCGGAGCCGGTATGGAATGGATCTTGCGCAGGATGCGGCCGGCTTCAAGGCCATAGACATACTGCTCTGTGTCAGACTGAGCTGACATAATTTCTTCAGCGTCATCACCATCAATCCAGCTCTGGATGGAATAGACGCCTTCATCACAAGTGCCGAACTCGATTGGCTGGCACATAGGTACCCCAAAGGAAGCCACTTGTTTCATCATATTGAATTCAGACTGTTTCGTATCGTGCTGCGCAATGTCAGAAACACGCAGAAGATACCGTGTACCGTTCTCATCGGTAACACAGTATTTCTTATCACTGGACCAGCCTTTATTTATCGGTTCTTTTGTTACAAAATTCATCTGTGGTATCCTCCTGGGAACTTGCCCTTATTGGTTATCAAACACCTTTACGTTACCAAGCAACTTAATGCTTCCATTATCTACAAGTATAGCACCTGATCTAAAGGCGGTTGCATATACTGTTTTTCCGCGTTCCGCGAGTACACGTTGAATAGACTCCTCTTGCACCGTAGTGCCTTCATAGTGGGCCTCCATATAGAAATCACTCAAGTATGGGAGCCCTTCGTAATACTTAAATTCGGGGTAATCATCATCGGGCGACAAATGGTACTCTGCCAGTTGAATAACAGCGCCGGCACTGTATCCCATAAGTATCCCGTCGTGTTGCATAAGAACATCATACAAATCAAATTCCTTGATTCGATCCATCATTCTGTCAGGCAATCCACCGAGAAAATAAATAATGTCTGCTGCTTTGATCTTCTGAGCAGCGGTTTCCTTTGTATCGGTAAAGTAATTGATAAAAGTGATTTTATCTGCCGGAATACCGTAGGCAGTAAATCCTCCAACAATTCCATCATGATACTTACCGTTCACTTTTCCATATAACGCATCCCAGTCTGACAGAGACTTTACACGGTTATCTCTGAAAGAGAATGCGACTACTGCAACCGAATGGTTCGGCTTTATATAATTTTTTAGTTTGCCATAGAGCCAGGGGGCATCTATATCAAATCCTTCAAGTAAAATGTTAATCATTATTTACTCCTAACTATCCAAACAAGTTCATTTGATCGTCCCGAAAAGACTTCATCTCTCTCGGTTTGATAACATCCTCCGCTGATACCTCGCCATACAATAAAGGTGAGCTTGGGATATGCTTACTACAACAATCACTGACGAGTGTCTGATTGAAGTTAGCATAGCAATAAATGCAACCATTTCTACAGGTGTTGTATGCACCGAGATCTATGCTGGAAACACAACCGCACGCATCGCGCTGGTTCTTATCACGTTCGATATCGAGCTTGTAGTTCCCGATGCGCTCCAACCTATGTCGATCTATACAACTGGCATGCCCAATCCCATACTTGCTGAGATCAATGTCCTCAGCACAGGTGTCGATATAGATGCCATACTCCTTGGCAACCTCACCGAAATATCCAGCCAGTTCCTCAGCTTGCTCTGGAGTCAATGGACGAATGCCAAGAGAAGAAATGCTACGTTGAATATTCTTATATAGATCGAGGAAGCTTATTGTGCATTTCTCAGTGTGGTCTGCAAGCTTATCGCAAAGTACACGGAAATGCTTCATATGATACTGCATCGTATATTTATCATTTAGCAGTATTGGGTCATATCTCCATACCACTCGTTCCTTACCAATCATAGAAGAGAGTTTTTGAAATGTCGGTATAACAATGTCATTCTTCGAGGGGATGTTTTTCTCAACATCAGCTCCATACGGAGTCAGTGTAAACTGAAAGTAGTACGTATAGTCTTGCAGTTCATGCAAACGATTCAGCATTGGTGTTGGGTTCTTAGTCCAGAACACAATTCCATCTACCACATCGGGAGATAATGACACTTCGCTGATTCGATGAGGATTCATAGGGTTGCGGACGTAAGCATACCCAGCATTGAGTCTGTTAAATAACCACTCTGAATAATAGGACGGAATATCAGTCCTACGGCTTACGCTGATTATCATTATCTCACCTCCAAGTAGGATTTTATTTGGTACCTCTGATCACCATGATGATTGAAACATTGGTGTCCCACTGTTTCTCTCCACGCTGATACTGTTCTATTCGAGTATCATATTTTGCGTTTGCAAGACGCTTCATTTCTTCAACCTCTCCGGTTGTGAAATGTTCAGGCATAGTATGCAAAACAGAGTCAATTCCGTCCAATGCGGTATATCTGTTGGCATTGATCATATCAAGCGCTAATGGCGCTGAAAATTTCGGATTATCCGGAGTCAAATCAATCGTAGCAAAACCCGTGCTGACATTGGAAAAACCATACTCTGACATTACAACTGGCATTTCCGCTTTGTTCATAGGATATTTGCACACAGCAAATCTATCCATTGAATCATCATGCTGCTCTGCCTTTTTCCAGAACTGTTGCTCATACTCGTTAAAAGTAATGCAGCTCGGATTGATATTGATTCCTTTTCGCGAGGAAAGTACAAGGCATATTCCACCCGGTTTTAACACCCTCAGTTGTTCGCCATAGAATTTTGATGGTTCAATGTGTTCAGCTACCGTATTAGAGATAGTTACATCAAAGGTATTATCTTCAAACGGGAGTGCTGTTGCATCACCTTCTACAAAATTCACGCCAGATTCGTTTTCTGTTCCAAATCTGACAAACTCACTATCACGATCAACCGCTGTAATTTCAGCAAGAGGGTACCAACGATGAAGAGCTCCTGCGAGCGCCCCTGGGCCGCAGCCTATCTCAAGTATCTTCAATTGTTGCTTTGCATCCAGACCAAACAAATTTCTGTATTGCTCTGAAAACAGATCATCAAAACGCAGTTTGCGCGAATAATATAATGTCTTCGTGCCTTGCACGTATTTTGACCAAATGGTATTCATTTCGTTACTCCTATAAAATCTCGATTTTGCTATCGTAATACTGTTCTTGGAATTTTACTGCTTCCATAATTTCTTCAACGGTAAAGTTCAGCCCTTCAGGTGCGGCAACAAGCTTATCTTCTACATCATTGCGCCGATGGACAATACCGATAATTCGCGCAGTGTATTCCTTTACCGGAGCAGCGACGCCCAATAGATAAACATCAAGCTCCTCGCCATCACCGCCCAGCACCTTGGGAATAAATCCATAGTTGATGGGATAGACGATATCATCATGTTTAGGGTGAACGCTTCCGATTGGTCTATCAATTGAAATAGTCACTGTTTTACCGAGATACGATTTAACCAGTGCCTTTCGCAATGTATAAACGATAAAGTCGTGCTTACCTTTGAGATATTTTTCTCTGCCACTGTCAATGGGGGCCTGTTCAGCCAATGACACCTTTAGCTCCTCATATTCTTTTGCAACTGACGGTGTGCGGTTAAGGTAATCTCTGAAGTTTATGTAGTTAATCCAGTCCATACTGCCTGTTAAAACAACATGGATGAAATGCGTCTGCAGATCTCCAGTGCCTTCATAAAAGTTTCCACAAGCGAACAACAGTTGGTCTCGAAGAGATGCCTGTGCATTAGGACGATAATAAAAGCCAGCATCTTTAAGTTCTTTTTCGTAAGCCAAGATATCATCAAATTCATCAACCGCAACCGCAATATCAATGATAGGCTTTGCTTTTATCGTGAGAATGGAGGTGCTGCCAACGTGTTGAATGTCTTTGATTACATCACCTAAGATCTCCTTCAGACGGGCAATGGTGTTCTGAGCCTCGATTTCCCACTCTTTTTTGTGTTCGCACAGCTGAACTGTGCCACGTTTTAATCCGATCATGTGTTACGCCTCCTTTGCGGCTGTCAATTCCTTCTCCAGAACGTCCGCAAAGCGTTGTATTGGCTCTGCAAGCGTTTCTGCGTAGTCGAAGGTCTGTTTATCTTCCTTGTGATTAAGCGGGTTCCTGCGGACCTCCAGAGCGATTCTGAGAGCATCAGGATCCGGGCAGAGATTGTTTTCTAATGCCCAGTCTGCAGCATCGGTCTTTGCTATGATCTTGCCGGTGCGCAACGTATAGATGCATCGTGCAATATCCAGCATCCAACCAAACGAGTAGAAACTACGTCCCGTCTTCTGCACATATTTTCTTATAGTTTCATAATGGTGCTTTACATCGGCATACAGTTCACTGAACTCAGGTGCCTTCAACTGATTTCGGATGTCCTTGCCGCATAGTAAAACACTGCTTTCAATCAGCTCTGTCATTCCGAAGCTGTCGAACATATATGTATCGGTTATTCTTTCGCCGCTGGTACCCCAGTAAACTACGCTGTCTGCCTTTCCGGTAAGGAAAGCATCCAGTGTGAGCATTCCGCCTTCAAAGGAATGGTAATATGGATTGCTGGGTTCTTTCTCAAGCATCAATTGACGTAGACCAACGAGTTTTTTAGCCTGTTCTTCCGTGATCTGTTTATTCGTCAAAACCAGGATATCAATATCACTCCATCCCAGTCTGAAGTCATTCAGAGCAGAGGAGCCATACAGGTAAATTGACGTTTCATTGCCTTGCAGTATGCTTCTGATTTCACACACCATTTTATTGATCGCGATTTGCCTATCTTTACGCTCCGAACCTGCAGGATGAAGAACGTACTTCTGATTCGGATAATCCATCTCCTCGATCAGAGCATCCTCGACAAATCCGTATTTCTCATATAATGCTCTCGGGGCAGGGCCTTTCTCATCATCGGCTCTAAACGTGGAAACCGATATTTCTTTTGTTCTATCAAGATTACGGAGAGCTTCGTCCATGAGCATAGAAGCAACACCGCGTCGGCGATAGTCGGGAGAGACGGCAAGGCAGCAAATCATGTTGTGTCCACGTGAGAACAGCATGACACCCGCGATCTCATTTCCTTCTTTGACACAGATGGCTTGCCGCTTACCCATAAATTTGAGAACGATGGCTTTATGATTATCCAGCTTCTCTTGAGTCTCCAAACCCGGGAAATTCCATCTAACCCGAGTTACAAGACTCATCCAATTTTCGATGTCTTCAGGTACACCATAAAAGAGCTGCATTGCATTTCGCCTCCGTTCATATCTCATTTGAGGACTTCAACCCATTCGTCATTCTCTTTGTAGAAGAATTGTTCGGTCAAACCATCCTCACAAAATATTCTCAGCATTGTTCTCATACTATCCGGTAAATTCATATTTGGCATATCACTCAAGGGAACCCAAAATACTTCACCCTCATCGGATGACACAAGCGTACCGGTAAATTTATTAGTTTTATAGAGAAGCACAACGTATCTTGTACCATCATCCCTAAACCAATCCTTTATGCCACACATTTCTAACCCGGTAATTGTAAGACTGGTTTCCTCAAAGACTTCTCTGATTACTGCATCAGTAAATGATTCACCGGCATCTACATGACCACCGGGAAAAGTAATCCCGGGCCAATCTGGGTTCAAACGATTCTGAACAAGAACGTTTCCGTTATCATCGTATACCATACACATATTCGTAAAAATCGTTTTTTCTGTTCTACTCATTTCATTGCCTCCAGGCGACGATTTAACTCGTACAAAGCCGTTCTGTTAGAATCCCATTTTAATTTTTTATAGGCGTTCTCATATGTGAGCCATACACATTCAGTATGTTCGTGAGACAGTTCAATCTCATCTACGCATTCAAAACCAAATGCGTATTCCGGTACAACATACGTATTCTCAGGCCAATTATACAAATAAAGTTTCGGAAAAATATCTGTTGGAATATAACACATTGACTTCAGCTCAATGATGTTATCAACTATGACTCCGCCTTCTTCAGATATTTCACGCTTGGCTGCCTGTACCGGAGATTCGTCGTCCTCGCCGCCGCCGGCTATAAATTGCCATTGGTCAAAGTCTGCACGATGGAATACACAGTACAGAGGAGAGCCATTCACAATTTTGTATGGGATTGCAAGAATTTGAAAAGGCGCTCTCATTACATTGTTCCTTTCTTTTCCATCACATACTGTCTTATACGCTCTATGTCAAGGGTCTGTATAAGACACCGAGCGTTATTATGACTGGTAATATAGGTAGGCTCGTTTTCCTTTATGTATCCGTACAACTGCGCATACGGATCGTAGCCTTGTTCTTTAAGGGCTGCCACAATGAATCCCATCGTGGCCTCAAATTGTCTTTCGTCCAAATCAATCGCCTCCGTCGTCCCAGTTCTTATCCCGGGACTCATATTCCTCAATCTCAGTCTGAGTAGCCGGTCTTACAGCATACTTGCCACAATCCAGACACTGATCCACTTCGTCATTAGACTCAAATAGATATTTACAATGATTACATGCGTACCGCATCATTTCTCCTCCGGGACTAATTCCATGATATCTGTCAGATCGCATTCGAGTGCCGTGCAGATCTTAACGATGATATCAGTGCTTACGCTTTCATTGTGTCCGAGTTTGGTGACAGAGGACTGACTGATTCCGGACTTGGCGATCAAGTCCTTTTTCTTCATATCACGGTCAATGAGCAGCTTCCAAAGCTTTTTATAACTAATAACCATTGTGTTACCTCCGGCAAAATGTTTTTATTCATTATAGCACAAAATCATTGCAAATACAATGATTTCACTCAAATATCAAAGCCCTGCTATGGATGTTTACCGTTTTTTGCTGCTTACAAAGTAAGTGATGCCTTCACTTATACTTTCTGGATTATCTAAATACATAATGTCGAAATTGGTCAACAAAAACGGCGGTCAATATTGTGCCTACAAAACGCCAATAAATCGCCTACAAAACGCCGATGACAAGTAAAAGATAATGTGGTATACTTATATCGTCCAAAAGTGGGTCCTTAACCGGATCCGCTTTTTTTATTTCCACCGAAAAGGAGTGTGTAAAATGAAATTTTGTCCCTATTGCGGCGCCGATCTGGTTGAAGATGGTGTTTCTTTTTGTGTTGAATGCGGAAAGCAGCTCCCTGCCGGCAAGACTCAGAAAGAAAAGCCTAAGGATAAACCAGAAATCAAAAAGGCAACAAAGAAAAAGAACTCTGCAAAGAAGCCGGAGAGCTGTATCGAAGTCGAAACGGTCGTGGATGATGGATATGATGGATATTATGACGATATCCATCCGATTGACGAAGGACATGAGCGTGAAGGCGTAGAAAAAGAACTCGTTAAGAAGATTGCCATTATTATTGGTGCATTATTTGTAGTGATTGCAGCCTGTGTTGCATTGATGTACGTTCTTTAGTTGTAAATCTCCTTCTCCCATCGTGTAATGATAGTAAAAGAACACGAGGTGATGAATAATGATTTACATTTCCAAAGGTATTGTTCAGGAGAAATCCACCGAACGTAACATATATGTCGGTCGAGGCGGACAAGTGTTCCAGCTCACTAAGATCGAAGCGCAGCTCTGGCTGGATGGCAGGTTTGGGTTCTACACAACCAAGAATGCCTCTCAGAAGCAAGCTATCGAGCACCTTTACAGAATGGGTCTGGTAGAATTCGAGCAAGAAGACACGTTTGTCGCACGCTACAGAATTCTTACCAGATGCGTACTTTGTGCTGCAGCGAACTCCAATATCAGTTTGACGGTGGGACGCTTCGAGTCGTCTATCCTCAATTGGCTGACTAATGCCGGCATCAGACTGAGTATGGCGGAGCTTGTCTACCTTCACGAGCGCCAGATTAAGCCTACGAAGGAATTGCTTTACACCGACAATCGTCAGAAACTTGTGGAGACCATCTATACTCAGGAAAATATCTTTGATAACATCCTGGAGTGTCAAATGGAGCACGCTGCCTGTAGAGACAAGGTTACTGCAGCCATTATGGTACTCCTGAAAAACAAGAAAATCGTAATATTGTGAGGTGAAGCAGATGAAGGATAAGTTCAAAAACTTGCCTGAAGTGCTGCAATGGCAAATCATTTCACGGTTTGCTGGAGGCGCAGGCTTCTTCCTCCTCTTCATAGTGATTATGCTCTTTTACCGCAATGTGTATTTGTGGTTGCCAAGTCTCTTTTTTATGGTCTTGCTCATTGTAAACGGCATTTTCCTGCTATATAATAGTATCAACGGTAACTATGTGAGTGTCGCAGGTGTTTGCGAGAACATAGAATTTACCGGTATCAGAAAGCGCGTCAAGAGAATCACCCTGAAGTTAGAGGAAAACTCGCTGAAGATCTCCGTCAGGCACAAGATTAAGAGACTTAAAATCGGAGATACTGTTATCGTATACCTTTCCGTAAAGGCACCGGTGTACCCGCAGGATGACGGATATGTGGTATTTAACTACTATGCAATGGAAGTAAGAAATGGGGTGTAATAAGTGGGTTCTAACAAAGAAAAAATTTATGAACTGCTTGGTCAAATAGAAGCGCTGATCAAAGACAACGAAACCGAAGATGGTACTTTTCGCTTTGATGAGATAAGAGCGATGGTGGCACTGGATTTTGCGAGAACGGAGATTGAAAAGACTCTTGTAAAACCCGACTGACCTCATTTTTAGCGAAAAGATTGACTATTGGGAAATAATCTGCTATAATAATTGTGTTAGTATCAGAGTTTGGTCAAGTACCGAGCACAGTTATCAGAGTTTTCACAGTGTCAGTTAGCACATTAGTGCTAATTGGCACTTTTTTATTTCCTGGTTTCGTCCCGCCTATGCGGGTTGAAATATAAAATTTAGTTGCAGGCAATCCCTGCAGGAAGGAGTAACCTATGTTAAAGGTATTCGCAACCCAAGTCGTCATTTCCAAAGGATATGACAACAAACCCGCCATCAGTATCACCAGAGGTAATGACTCTGCCGCGTCGGTAAGATTCCGCATCGGCAAGAAAGTCTATGACCCGAAGGCAGATAACAACGCAAGATGGCTCAACTATTCCGTAAAGGGCTTTGGCCCGATCGTCAATCGCATCGAAAAGATGCAGCTGAAAGAAGGCTCATTCGTAAACATTATGGGCCGGTTGGACGAAGACTCCTGGGTGGATAAAGAATCCAACGAAACCAAGAGTTGTACAGTTATCATTCTCGATGAGATTGAGTACGCTTCCAGTGGAGGAAAGTCCAACAACGGCAACGCGACGAACGGCACAAGCAATCAGGCACCTGCTCAAGCTTCTGCAGCCAATTCCAGCGATAATGGCGGTGGTTTCACCGGCTATGAACCTTTTGGCGGCAATTCGTTCTTTGATGATCAGAATTAAAGGAGCGAACAAATGAATAGAGCGTATTAAGGGCGCACATGAGTTCCTGTAATTAGAACCATGTGCGCCTTTTTGCGTTCTGAAGGAGGTGTCTTATGCGGAATGCAGCTTTTTGCCTTTTAACAGAGGCAGAGAAAAACTCAAAGTTCAGAGCAATACTGAACGATAAGACCGAGCGGACCCTCACAGCTGAGGAGATGGGAAGCATTCTTTTATGCGTCTCTCCTCATAAGCAGTGCAGCATCGTTGTCCATAACGACGCTGACAAGTTCCGAGAAGTCTTGCAACTGTCAAGCGGATTCCGAGGTAAGACCGTGCTCGGGCAGGTACTTGTAAGTCACGATAATACGCGTGGCGAGCTGTACTGCCCGACACTCCCCGCGGCAATTCTCTTGAAAAACCAGGCGGATGAAAGTAGTGCGCATCAATTGCACATTTATATTCCGCCATCTCGATTACGGAAAGGAAATCAGAAAGTATGAAGAAGGATTGGAAACGGCATATCGCCTTTGAAGTCTTAGTGATCCTTGTGATGCTGACCGTGCTGATGTATCTATGTCGGCTCTGGCCAATCATTTTCCTCCTCATCATTGGCATTTTCATTATGGCGTTACGGTTGCTGTTTCTCTCTCCTAAGCGAGTTGAGGTAGTCGAACCGTTACCATTGCCGGCATTACCGGAACCGAAAGAGCCTACGGAAAAAGATGTTAGAGATATTGCTTATTCTGTCATACTCAGACGGATTACCGAGCTTGTCGCTGCGTCCTATCCAGAAGCCAGATGGGTCTGGGAAGCACCGAATGCCAGACAGCTCATAGAGCTGGGCGAAGATGTGTTCATTTTACTCAACCGTGCGGGTGGGTTTCGCCGCGCACATGTAGTCATTCAAAATCTACAGGTTGTGACCATCGAATACAACTGTGCCCCTGCAACACCTATTGAGCCCGAGGATGAAGACACAGGCACTAATGAACCCGTGGCCGAAAACTTCGACCTGGTAGCCTTTGAATGGGCTGACGCACACATTATCGAGCTTAATAAGCGCTGCAATGAAGCAATTGCTGAAGGAATGACCGAAATCATTCTGACGTCGGATGAGCTTCCCGTCAAGGAAAGCTGGCCTGCGATTTGCAAAGAACTTGAAAAGAACGGGCTCGAAGATGTGAAGTGTATCCCTCAGGGTATCAAAATTAATCTCACGCAGTGAAACTGCAGAAAGGAATCAAAAGAGTATGGCTACATACATGAACAACATTTTCAATTTCGGCAGGGATTTGCCGGCACCGTTTGATACGCTCACCAGTAAAAAGGTCAGTGTATCATCCAAATACGGTGACAAAACAACTTCAACTCTCTGCGCCACGATGATCAAGGCCATTCATGCGGTTATCAACTGTATGCAGGCTACCGGAGAAGGCGCAGTAGGTGTCATTGACCAAAAGACTGTTGCTGAATATAAGTCTTCTACAGGTCCGGATGCTTACCATTTGGTTGTCTATGACAGTGACAAAGGCGCTGTTATGGCCAGTGTCTACGATAAAGGCACGGAGGTATTCGAGAACTATGTCCTGAATTCGTCCGGTCGTGACGGTGCTGCAGTAATGATGGCACTGTTCCCGGTGCTGATGACGGATGATGAGTTCGAGGAGAACTTCAACGCCTATCGTGACCATTTCTCCAATGGGTTTTCGGACTTTAACGGTGCCAGGGATACGATGGCGATTCTTTGTGATAATGCGTACCGTCGTATCAAAGATGAAACCTGTACCGCACACGTCAAGATGAACGTGGATAAGTCAGGCAACCTGATGCGTGTATCTCAGGCGCAGATGGACTCGGGTGTCTTTGCTCCGAAGGTCGTCGTTGCCGGCGAGTTTGTCATTATGGCACAGACCGCACGCGTTACTGTAAGTAAGGCCACCACCTTGGTGGATCACGAGGACTTCATTGGCAAGTATGAATTTGGTAAAAGAAGCTTCAACCCTGTTGAGCAGTCATTGATCCCTGCACTTCCGGCTTGGTACATCATTCCGGAAGAGGTCGTTGATATCTGTAAGCACGCTCAGCACACCACCGGCAAACCGATGCAGATGCGTAACTTTCTGTTGCGCGGTCCTGCAGGTACGGGTAAAACGATGGGAGCCAAAGCAATTGCTGCAGGACTGAACTTGCCGTATATGAAATATACCTGTTCGGCAGGCACGGAAATCTTCGACTTTGTCGGTATGATATTCCCGGATTCCGATTCGGGTTCCACAGGAGATGCTCAGCTTGATGCTGAGAATGCAGTCCTTAAGAGTATGGGCGGCGTTAATTATGCTAACGTCTCTAAACTGATGAATCTTCCTGACTTAGATGATATGGACTATGATCCCGCAGGCGTTTACAAGGCTCTTACGGGCGTCACGAAGCCGAATGCATCTTCCCAGGACTGTATGGCTATTGTGCTCGATAAGGTCACTGAGAAGGTCAGAGCGCTCTCAAAACGCGATGAGAATGCCAAGAGCAGCGGACAGACCTACACCTATGTGGAAACGGACTTTATCAAGGCACTGAAGAACGGTTACGTTATAGAAATTCAGGAGCCTTCGACCATCGTCCAGCCCGGTGTTTTGGTTGGTCTTAACTCATTGCTTGAGCAGACCGGTTCTATTACGTTGCCAACAGGCGAAATCATTGAGCGTCACCCGGATGCTGTGGTGGTTGTTACGACCAACGTCAGCTACGAGGGATGCCGTGGTATGAACCAGTCGGTTATTGACCGTATGAGTCTGGTACGAGATGTGGAGATGCCGTCTCCCGAGGTAATGGTACAACGTGCAATGTCCGTTACGGGTGCCACCGATGAATATCAGGTGTCACAGATGGTCCAGGTTGTTAATGACTTGGCTGAGTATTGCCGAAAGAACAGTATCACAGACGGTTCCTATGGTATGCGAAGCCTCATTGACTGGATTGTCAGCACTGAAATCACCGGTGATGCTTATAGTTCGGCTATGTATACCATCATCAGCAAGGCAACTTCCGATGAGCTCGACCGAGAAGCACTTATCAGCGCGGTTCTTGAGCCTATTATTCCTCCAAAGAGGCGTAAGGCTACCGCATAATTCTATCAGAGAGGAGGTTAACCCTATTTTATGGCAAGGGTGAATCACAAATTAGTTAAACAGCGTCTCAACGAGAAGCGAAGCAAAATCACGGACAGACAGTTCTTCACGTCCCGCTTATTTGCGGGACACCTTGAAGACTTAGCAGCTGCACAGACGCGCCGGTATCACTATAACCGGCGTGTCCGTGTCAATATTTATTGGAACTCAAAGGACAGTTTCTTTGCAGCTACCGATAATATGTCCGTTAAGATCAATGCCGGTCATCCGTTCATTACCAAAACCAAGGGACGCGAAAACAGATACCAGATAATTCTCGGCGTCTTTGCTCACGAACTCGGTCATATTCTCTATACCGATTTCCTGGCAGGACAAACGCATCACAATTATCTTGGTGCACATAAATGGTATCCATACCCACCGGTTCTGGCTACCTCTGCAGATGCCCGAAGAGAAAATGCTTTTTGGGAGTACGTGAAGGAAGATCCAAAGAACCTTGAAATGGCGCAATATATTGCAGGCTACATTTCCAACGTCATTGACGACGGTTATGTGGAAAACCGTATGCTCGCCAACTTCCCGGGTAAGCTCGGCTATGGTTTGGAAGAACTTCGACAGGTTCACTTCGAGGATATTCCTACCGTGACACAGCTCATCGAAAAGGAAGATACGGAAGGCAGGCACATTTTCGAGAGTATTGCTCAGATTATGCTGTCTTACGCCAAGTACGGTGAGATTAAGTACGGTGAAGAACCTCTTTCAGAGGAACGAATCCAGGTGGTCTTCAGCCTTATCAACGATATTGACACAGCGCTTATGAGCCGTTCCGGTAAGGAAAGGCTTGTTGTGATCAATACCATTATCGTAAGGTGTTGGGATTATCTTGAGGACTTCTGTGAAGAATGTAAGAAGCGTCAGGAAGATGCCGAAGCAGCCGGTGGTACATCAAGCATTGCCCAGACACTTTCCGAAGTGCTGCAGTCCATTGCCGGTGGCTCTGCTGTCGGTACAGGCAGCAGTTCTCCTGTGCCTGAAGGTTCGGGCGAATCGGATACGTCTGCCACAGCAAAAGCAAGGGAGAAAACCCACGAAGATGCTGAAGAAAGCGAAGACGGTGACGGTGCTGGATCCGGATCCGATGGTGAGGAAGAAAATGCTGCTCCCCAGACTGACTCAGAAGTTGATGAAAATTCATCTGAGTCTGGTGGAGGCAGCGAAGGAGAATCTTCCGGCTCATCTATGGGTGAAGGAGAAGCAATGCCGGGCGGTGGCGCCGGAGGTGGCAAACAGCAGGTATCCCGTGGCGAAAAAGGTCGAATTCCTTTGCGCCAGACGGCAAGTGTTTCCAATCCTACCGGTGGAACCATTGAACATGACGACGATTATCAGCGAGAGATGTACGACGGTGCTGCCGCTGATATCGAGCGCTTACTGGAAAAAATGGCGGAAAAAGCTGCTTGTGAGCAGTTGGAGAATGAGCGTATTCGAGAACTCAACGATGTTGCCCAAAATATTTCCTACGGGAACGTGCATGAGGGTGTATCGGTAAGAGTAAATCGTATTGCCTCGGTAGATGAAGAACTGGTTGACCAGTATAATTACATTTCCGGGCCGCTTGTTACTATTTCTCGCCAGCTTCAGAAGAGTCTGATTAAGCAGCTCAAGGAAAATCGGCGCGGAGGCAAACAAACCGGTCTTATGATGGGACGCAGGTTGGATGCTCACGCTCTTTGCCGAAATGACGGCAAGGTGTTCTATAAGAACAACCTGCCGAATGAAATTCCTGAGCTTGCCGTAGGACTTCTTTTGGATGAGTCCGGTTCTATGTGTTCCTGTGACCGTTGCACCTATGCACGTGCCGCAGCAATTATTTTGTACGACTTTTGTCAGAGCCTCGACATTCCTGTTACGGTGTACGGTCATTCAACCGATTACCGTGGCCATGGAGAGTCTGTTGAGCTCTTTTCCTATGCTGAGTTTGACAGCTTTGATCAGGATGATAAGTACAGAATGATGGATATCAGTGCAAGAGGAAGCAACCGAGACGGCGCAGCTCTGCGATTTGTTGCAGAGAAGCTCTCAAAACGACCGGAAGCAGTAAAGCTGCTCATACTGGTATCAGACGGTCAACCTGCGGCAGACGGCTATTACGGCACGGCTGCTGAAGAAGATCTGCGTGGCGTTAAGCAAGAGTATCAGCGAAAGGATATTCTCTTCATTGCTGCAGCGATCGGTAACGATAAGCAGAATATAGAGCGAATCTACGGAGATTCGTTCCTCGACATTTCTGACTTAACACAACTGCCCACAAAGCTGACCAATGTGGTTAAGCGACATATACGGGTATAAATACATCAGATATAAAAAGATGGGCAGCTGGAAGAGTACAGTTGCCCATCTTTTTATAAGAAAGGACGGTCTATTATGCATTTTAGATCTTTATTAACTGTAAATCTCCCGGCTGTAACACCGGATCCCGAATGGGAAAAAGATATATCAAAAGCTATTGAGGAATTGCATTCCTTACAACCGCAACCCGGTATAATCATGGACAATGTGATGCTGCAAATTCATATAGAGAGACTTAACAGCATCAATAACACATTTGGACGTGAATTGATTCCGGTTATTCTTGAGACAATGGAGAGATTCAACTGTTGTACCGAAGATAAGCGTTTTCTTGAATTTTGGGATCGTACAAGCGAATTTCTTCACGACTATAACGAGCACGTGACCTGCGTTAAGCTTCCGAATGGTCGTATCGTAGAAGAAAACTCCAGACCGCTATGGGGCAAATTTATCGTAAAAGATGGATTTGTATACCAAAAGGAATGGGGACCTCTTCATCATCCGAAACGTAGCAAGCGTGCAAAGAAGATGAAAGCCTTGCCAGATTATCCGCGCAGGAAAATGTATAAATCCTTTGAGGATTATCTTGATCAGGAGTGCTATGCTGTTCTGAATGAAGAAACCGGCAAGTATGGTGAATGGTTCAATCCGGACGGTGTATACGATTGGTATAGCATTGGCGGTCGTTGGCCTGCTATGTTCCTGGTTAAAACAGATTGCACTGAATATTCTCTCGGCGAAAGAGGTATTTACGTTCATACTGACTTTTCGGCACCTGAAGGATTTATGTGGGTTGCCTGTGCTCGCAAAAAGGATATCCAATGGGATGAAATGCGTAAGTGGCACAACCAAAAAGCTACTGAACGCTTCCATGATCTCGAAGAAATGTTCCAAGCTGGGGTAACTGATGAGAAATATTGCATAGTTACCGAAGAAGGTGTCTTGTCATGCGGAGAGATTGTTTACCGTAAAGGACAAACCTTGGAAGAATATCTTAAGGATTACGGCATCCCTGAAGACTGGCGATATCCTATAAGTGTCCACGATATTTTCTGCGAAGAAGAGTATTTTTCCAAATCTGAGTATGATGTTTACAACGTGGAAACTAAGACGCGGACGACAAAAGAAGGCTGGCGCGAAACCTTAGATGATTTTATCGATGAAGCAGACGATGAAGATGTCTTTGTCGGCATTGATTATCACATTTAAGGGGGTGTCAGTATGATTATCAATAGACCTGGAGCAACATTTACATACGAGGATGTTGTTTATACCATCGGAGAAAAAGTCTTTGCCAACGGAACCAGTGATTATCACGGCCTTGTGGGTCATATTTACGAGATTCGCGATGGAGAAGATAAAGAAACCGAAAATGATGGACCGGATTTTTATTGTTCATTTGACGCTCCGGTTTCTCCCGATGATATCAAAAGGTTTGAACAATACTTTTCTGACCTTTATGGGACAAAAAAGTCGCTTGAAGACATTGCTCTCGATATGGTAATAATGGCGCCGGAAATGGTCACGCCGATGAAACAGATAGAAGATAACAATCGTAAGTTATCTGTCTATATGGTTCGTGAAAAGTGGACTGATGACGGCAATAGAGGTTCGAGCTTTTATCTTTTTACAGAGTATGAGGATGCAAAAGCCAAAATGACACAGCTCATATCTGACGAAGAAAAGAATGGACTTATTGCAAAATGGGAAAACGATGAAGATTTCCAAATGGATTCAGGAAGCCATTTCTACGAATGTTGGGTTGGTGCTTCCTATGCAGAAAAGCATTATCATGTCGCTCTTGTATTGGAGACCTTATACCTTTCCCCTAAGGCGTTTGGTATGATTGGTCGTGCATTCATTGACGAGAGCCGTCGTGATGACTTTATCAAGCAAATTGAACCTTGGGAAGAACTCGGCAAAATTACTGCAGAGCAACATCGTGTTCTTGTGAGTCATCCGGATATTCCCGAACGCATTCACAGCGCCCTCGGCAAGAACGATGGTTACTGGGAAAGTTATTGGGAGATTGTTTCCGAGGTTGCTCACACCATAGTAAATGAGTATATGGCTCAAAATGCGCATACCGAGGTCAAACCCTCCGAAAACACAAGTGAGGAGGTGTAAAAATGGCATATAACAGCGAATTATCGAGACCGCTTACAAGCATCGTTTCCTATCCGGAGCGTGGTGCAGGCGGCAATAACCGTTACCGTGGGAACTGCTCCCCAAAACTGATTGAAGATCTCATTGGGTTCTTTAAGCCCCAAGAGATTTGCGATTATATGTGCGGCAGTGGCACAACCAAGGCGGCAGCCGATAAGCTTGGCATCAAAAGTCATCTCTATGACCTTCACAGTGGGTTTGACATTATGAACTGTGATATCAAGGAACGTCCAGAGTTCATATTCTGGCATCCGCCATACTGGGATATCATCAAGTTTTCAGATGTGATGTACAAAGCCGCTGATGTGAAGAGTAAATACGGCTACGATCCGATGTCTCTCGACCTGTCTCGTATACCAGACTGGGGACGCTTCGTTCAGGCGATGAATTATGCGATGATGAAGCAGTTTTCTGCACTGGAGAAAGGCGGAAGAATAGCTGTGCTGATGGGCGACATCAAAAAGAAAGGCAAACTTTACAGTATGATTGCCGAAATCGTCAAACCCGGCACCATGGAGAACATCATCATTAAAGCACAACACAACTGTTTTTCGGACAACACCCGATACAGCGGGGCGTTTATCCCGATATTGCATGAGTACGTGCTGATTGTACGCAAGGATTCGCCGATGACAATTCCCGTGCTTATGTGCAGTCAAAAGACGATCGATATCCGTGATATGCCCGGCGCGACGTGGCGTGATGTCGTTGCTGCAGTTCTTGAGGAATGTAATGGGGCTGTGTCTCTTACATACCTTTACGAGCAGATAGAATCACACAAAAAAGCTCAGGCAAACAAGTGGTGGAAGGAAAAAATCCGCCAGACACTTCAGCTCAACCCCACTCACTTCGTGCATGATGGACGTGGTATGTGGTCGTTGAACAAAAGTATTGCATAGTATCAGATTTTGGGGTATCACTTCGGTGGTGCCCCTTTTTCTATGAAATTTTCAAAAAACTATTGACAAATGCACTCAGTTGGGTGTATCATTAAAACACTCAACTGAATGTAAGGAGAAATGTAAAATGGATTTTGATTTAAGCGGATTTCAAATTGCGCATATAAAGCCATTCTCAATTTTGAGGGAAAGAAGAGTGATTTTGGGCTTAACACAAAAACAAGTTGCAGAACGAGCTGGAGTGGTTTTGCAGCAATATCAAAAGTTTGAGAGTGGAGAGCGTCGTATTATGACAAGTTCGTTTGAACTGGCTTGTCGAATAATTGAGGCTTTGGAATTGGATATTACAAAGTTCTTTCACGGGGAATATACTTTTGGCGAGGAAATCTATGATTCTCCTGAAGGACCTCGTTATAAGAAAACTGGCAAACTTACAACCGAAGACGTCGAGTGATTCTTTGTTTAATAAAAGTTTGAAATTTGGAAACACTAAATTTTGAGAAAACTATTTACATTCGTGCTTTAATAATGTATACTAAAAAGCGAGAATGTAAAGCTCTCATTTGGAGGTGTGTTCTTATGGATAGCATTTGGAGCAAAATTGAAAAGATTGCCGAAGAAAACCACGGCGTTATAAAGACGAGTGCAGTGGAAGCTGAGGACATCAGTAGACCTATGCTTCGCAAATATGTTGAAGAAGGAAAATTAGAGCAGGTTCGTAAGGGACTGTATGTTCGTGCAGATGATCTTGCAGATGAATTTGCAATGGTGCAGTTTCAGAGTTCAAAAGCTATTTTTTCCTATGGGACAGCACTATACCTGTGGGGATTATCGGATCGGACTCCGCACAGATTTGATATAACCGTGCCGCAGGGCACAAATATCAGTCGGTTTAAGAGAGATAATCCTACTATACGGTGCCATTACGTTCAACCTGAGGTGTACGATGTAGGGATAACCGAGATTCTGTCTCCTCAGGGTGCAATAGTGCGTTTATATGATAAAGAGCGTTGCATTTGCGATTTGATCCGTGATAAGGATAAGGTGGATATCCAGATCTACACACAGGCAATTAAGGATTATTTTAATACAAAGGCTGATAGGCGTAAGCTTTTGAAATACAGCAAGATTCTTGGCGTTGAAGATAAGGTCAGAACTTACATGGAGGTATTGTGATGAAAACACCGGAACAATTAAAAGGAACCATACGCAGTATGGCGCAGAAGAAAAATCTTCGCGCCCAAGAAGTTCTGCAGATGTTTCTGTTTGAACGCGTGTTGGAGCGTTTGGCAAACTCGGTATATAAGAATAATTTTATTCTGAAAGGCGGTCTGCTCATCTCCTCAATGATTGGTATCGGAGAGCGTACAACGATGGATATGGATACCACGGTACGCGGTATTCAGATGGAAGAAGATGAAATCGTAAAAGCTGTCAAAGAGATCCTGGCAGTTGATGTCGGTGACGGTATTGCATTTGAATATCAAAGCATCGAACCGATTCGTGAGGATGATGCCTACAATAATTTCCGTGTGCATCTGCGTGCAAAGTACGGAAAGATTGATAGTCCGATGAAAATTGATGTAACCACCGGTGACGTTATCACTCCTGCGGCAATAGAATATGAGTTTCCAATGCTGTTTGATGAAAAGACGGTTCCTGTTATGGCTTATACGCTGGAAACGGTGCTTGCAGAGAAATACGAAACGATTATTCGTAGAAATATCGGCACCACAAGAGCCAGAGATTATTATGACCTCCACACCCTGTTCCGCAGCCGTAAATCTGAGGTTCGTCCGGAGATTTTGAAGGCCGCTGTTTTACATACTGCTAAGAAGCGTGATTCTGTTCGGGATATCGAAGACTGGAAAGATATTGTTAAAGATATTCGAGAAGAGCCGCAGATGTATTTGCTTTGGGATAACTACGTTGCCGAGAATAAATACATCGGAGATCTGGAATTTCACGTTGTTCTCGATACCGTTGAAGATGTAGCAAAACTTCTTGATTTTTAATTTGCAGTAGCCTTAGCCCCTTTCTTTTGCGAAAAGATTGACTATTGGGAAACAATCTGCTATAATAATTGTGTTAGTATCAGAGTTTGGTCGTGTACCGAACACAGTTATCAGAGTTTTCACAGTGTCATTTACCCGATTTGGGTGAATGGCACTTTTTTGTTTCCGGGCCAATTTTATAATTGGGCACAAAGCCAGCAGTCTCTATGAGGTTGCTGGCTTTTGTCATATATCAAGGCGGTCAATCCGTCACAACAGAAAGGAGCATGTATTATGCTAAAACAATGTCAGGACAGCTATCACAGCACGTTTGGCACCTATGAGGATATGCTGGACTACCACGAGAGCCAGGCAAAAGAAAGTCTGTGGCACAGATGTCAGGTTAACACCCTGCAGGTTGAGCCACTTGACAAAACTTCGCCTCTCTATGGAAGTCTCAGTGATTTCGCTTCCGGTGTCACACAGGAAGCCGTAGATGATACGGCTGAAAACCTCGGGCTTGCCCTTCGAGTTAACGGTGATTTGTATCCCGTTCGAGAGACAGCCTACAAGAGCCTTTTAGACAGGGCTAAAATTGGAGGAACCGCATTGCCTAAGCTGAGTCGCGGTGTACTTGCCAATGTTCTGAACGAATGCCTTCAGTTATTCCCGGCTGAAGCACTCCTCTTAATTAGGGATGAAAAAGTCTGTGCCGTACATTCCGGCGACAGCGTGGATTATTCCATTCTCCCGATTAACGAGTTGCTCACCACACTGAAGGCTAAGCTTGATGACAGATTCCCCGGCGCCGAATTCGAGGCCGGCTACTGTGATCATTCTTTGGTCAGCGCATCCTGGAGGATGCCGAGCCAACGCGAAGAACTTTTGGGCACTTATATCAAGACCCTATGTGCAACGGGTAAAGGTGCGCTTGCCTCCAGACTGACTCCGGGTATCAGATTTATGACCTCTGACACCGGCGTCGCATCCGCAAAAGTCTCTGCACTTCTTGTCGGCGGACAGCACCCGATTCATATCGGTAAGTGTGTTGCCGTTGATCACAGACATCAGTCCAAGATTTCGGACTTTACAGATGTACTCGATCAGCTTTTCGCTCAGTTTGGGGATATGATTTCCAAATTGGAAGCGTTATTGGAAATTGACCTCGATTATCCGATAAACGCAATGACAAGAGTCTGCAAGAAACTCAGTTTGCCGAAAAAGGCTGCAGTCGAAGCAATCTCGATGTTTGAGATGGCATACGGCGGCGGACCGGCAACGGCACACGATGTTTTCCTTGCGATGCAGGAAATTCCGTTCATTCTCAAAACCCAGAACACGCCTGAGAGCAAGATGCTGGAGGTTGAGGAGAACATGGCAAGAGCCCTTACGATCAGATGGTCAGACTTTGATCTCGCAAAGGCGGTGAGCTACTGATGGCAGCACCGATTATTCTTTGTGATACCGCAGGCATGACCAATGAACAATGGCTGGAAGCACGTATGCACGGTCCTCACGGAAAAATCCCGTATACAGTCGGCGGCAGTGATGTTGCTACGATATTCGGTGTTTCTCCCTGGACTACGCCGCTGGAGCTCTGGAACATTAAAAAGGGGCGCATGAAGCCACCTAAGAAGGCAAATGCAAATCAGATGGAGATGGGACATCTTCTCGAACCGATTGCGGCTCATTGGTACGCCAAGGAGACCGGCAATATCGTAACGGTAGATACTAATCTCTATCAGCACGCAGACCATCCGTATGCATTGGCAAACTTCGACCGCCGTTTTACACGTGCGAGCGACGGTAAGCCCGGCATCTTGGAATGCAAGAGTTGTACCTTTCACAAATCAGATGAGTGGGCCGATGGCGCCATTCCTCTGTACTATGAGTTGCAGCTTAGATTTTATCTGGCTGTGGCTGACGTTGAAATCGGTGCTTTCTCTGCCATCTGGGGTAACAACCCGGATAACGACCTGGCAATGCCGGATATTGAAAGAGACAGAGCAAAGGAAGATATGATATTTGAGCGACTGGACGAATGGATCTGGAGCTTGGATAACGACAAACCGCCTACGATGGCAGGAGTTGCTCCTAAGCTGGCTTTGGAATCCCTTGCCCGAATTATGGGACCCAGTACCAAAGGTCTTCCGAGTATCGAATTCTCGCCAAAATACGAGCCTTCTCTGCGCAGGATTGCATTGCTTCAAGGCAAGATTGCAGACTGTAATGCAGAGATCAAAACCTATGAAAAGGAGATTGAGGCACATAGCGTGCGAATTGCCGAAGTGATGAAGACACACGAGCACGGCGTTTTAGAGACAACGACCGATAAGCTTCTCATCGACTTCGTAACACGAACAAGTAAACGTCCGGACTCAAAGCTGCTTAAGGAGAAATATCCTACCGTTTATGAGGATGTCCTGAGCACGTCACAGAGCCGGAAGGTCAAAGTATCGGTACAGCCGATATAGAAAGGAGCCAGTATGGACAATATTTATCATGACTATTGGGAGCAAGAACTGATGTATCAGTTCATTACCGAGGACAAATGCCGAAAGAAAGCATATGTATGCTCACCGTACAGCGCAGAAAACAATGAAGGAATGCTTCAGAATATGCGCACAGCGAGAGCGTATATGTTCTATGCGTTAAAGAAGATGGGTATGTGTGCAAGAGCGCCTCATGCGTTTCTGCCAATGCTTCTGTGTGACAGCGTACCGAGTGAGCGAGCAATCGCATTGAAGTTCGGTATTGAGTTACTCGAAAGAAGCGACGTGCTGCTTGTATGCAGCAACCGTATCAGCAATGGGATGAAGAGCGAAATTGCAAATGCTGCGATGCTCAGAATGCCTATCATCGTATTTGACGATATGCTTTATCTGGAAGTGCAGAAACTCGTTACCCAGAAGAACGGCGATAAGAAAACCGTGAAACTGGAGAGCAACCACATTCCGATGTCTTTGTCCAACCCAATATCATACATGGAACAGGCGGCGATGTTCAAATGAGAAGGTTTTATCAGTCGGTGGATCTACGATCCCGAAGTCAGATGACAGACTTCCTCACAAAACATTTTCGCTATCCCACAATGAACTCCTGGAACAATGCAGTGTCTTACGCTTGCAATCTCAAAATACATAGCCTTGGCTTGTGTGATGAGGTTTATGAAAAGATTTATGACCTGCTTGAATGTCAGGAGTTTTTTCTTGCCCTAAAGGAACTAATGGATGCGTTCGCTGCCGAACACAATTACCGATGGCAAGTCGGTATGAATGGGCGTAGCGGCGGATATCTGGTTCTCTACCAGGGAGAAATCAAGCCCAGCGGATACAAATCGTTCTGTACTGCCTGTGGTCAGTTAAATTATCGCTCTATAAAAGAAACGGGAAAGCAATGTGGCAAATGCGGTCTTCACACTCGTGTTGACTTTGATAAACCACATATGCAGGTATCTACCTTCCCGGGTCGTGGAACCGATGATGATACCGACTTTACAGACTGGAGTATGGATGAACTTAAGGACCGTGTCAGACTCATTCAGGATTTTGATCGTCTTGCCGATCGTATTGTGGACCGTGCAATTGATATTGCTAAACACTATTCGATTGAAGAAGAGGAATATTACGTTCCTAAGGTAAGAAAGGTTCTCGTACCCGCAGGGGCATAACAGAAAGGAGTAAAAACATTGTTATGTCAGTTTGAAAGACTAATCTATCCTCAGAGCGTCCGGGCGATTGATGCCGGCAGTTTTATGATTGCCGTGTACCGACCGTGCGAGAAGATAAAAGACTCTGCAGGAGACCTTGTGACGCAGGTTAAAGCGGTTGGCTACGGTCTTCCGATAGCTGACAAACAGCGTTACGAATTACAGGGACATTGGTCCAAAAATCCGAAGCACGGAGTTCAGTTTGAGGTTGAAACCTACGATGAGGTAATTACACCAACACGAGAAGGTATTATTGCCTACCTGTCTTCAGGTCAAATCAAAGGTATCGGTCCCAAAATGGCTGAAAAAATCTTCGATGCCTTCGGTCTTACAGCGCTTGAGGTTCTGGATAAGGAACCGGAACGATTGCTGACTATTTCCGGAATCAGCTCTAACAAGCTGAAGAAGATCTGCGACTCCTACATGGCAAACCGAGGTGCCCGTGATGTCGTGGCTTTTTTGTCACCCCACGGTATTACACCGAACCGAGCCGTAAAGCTTTATAAGGAGTACGGTGAGAAAACGATGGAGATCGTGAAGAACCATCCGTATCAGTTGTGCGAGATTGCCGGCATTGGTTTCAAGACCGCCGACAAAATTGCAATGAGTATGGGATTTGACCTGCTCTCTACTGAACGCGTGGACGAAGGAATCCTCTATACGCTCACCGATGCAGAAGGCAAAGGTAATCTTTGCATGGAAAAGCACGCATTCGTTAAGGCTTGCCTGAAAATGCTTGACACGCCGCAGCTCACTGAGGATATGGTAGCCAACCGTGCTGCCAGACTCATTTATAGCGGAAAACTTATTTCTTACCAAGGGAATGTTTATCGCAGTAAAACAGCCTATGCCGAAAGCAATCTGGCTGAACTGCTATCCCGGCAGATGCGCAGTGCCAGGAGCCATTCATATGGTGATTTGGAAGCTGATTTGGATGCCGAAGAGCTTCGCCTGAAGCTGAAGTTGGCACCCGAGCAGCGTGAGGCTGTGAAAATGGCGTTGACACAGGGCTTATCAGTCATTACCGGTGGACCCGGAACCGGAAAGAGCATGATTCTTCGTGCCATTCTTGATATCTACCGTCGTTATAATCCACGCAAAGAGATCTGTTTGTGTGCTCCTACCGGGCGTGCAGCTCGAAGGATGGAACAGTCAACAGGTCTTGAAGCATCAACGATACACAAAGCGTTGGGACTTATGGCGGGAGAAGACGGAGATTACGGTGATCCGACAGGACTGGACGCCGATATCATCCTTGTGGATGAGGTGTCAATGATGGATATTCATCTTGCTGGAAAACTTCTGGAATCAGTAAGGTCAAATGCACAAATCGTTATGATCGGAGACTCGGACCAGCTTCCGTCTGTTGGCCCCGGTGCAGTGCTCAGCGAGATGATCGCCAGCGCACGTATCCCGGTTGTCAGATTGGACAGAGTGTTCCGTCAAACCGATGGCAGCCGCATCGCAGTGAATGCGAAGCTGATAAGACACGGCAATCTCAGTCTGGAGTACGGAAGTGACTTCAGATTTGTAGACTCAGCCAATATGTCAGCTTCAGCCAACCGTATTGCGGAACTGTATATGCAAGAGGTTACCAAGTACGGAGTGGACAACGTAGCACTGCTCAGTCCATACCGTCAGAAAACAGAAACCGGTGTAAACGCCCTTAACGAACTGCTTCGAGAGATGGTCAATCCTCCTGAGGCAGGCAAACCGGAAATAACCTGCGGTAAGAGAAAGTTCAGAACCGGTGATAAGGTCATGCAAGTTAAGAACTTCGAGGACGTCAACAACGGTGATATCGGGTATATCCGCAATATCTACAAGTTTGGAGACGAAGCAACGATTGTCATTGATTTCGGTGACGGTCGCACCAAGGAGTATGATTCCAGTGAACTCGATATGATCGATCTGGGATATGCATCGACCATCCATAAATCACAGGGCTCCGAATACAAGTCCGTGATTATCAATCTGCAATGCGCTCATCACATCATGCTGACAAGACCCCTTGTATATACGGCAATTACCCGTGGCAAGGAAAATGTCATTATCGTCGGTGAACGTAGAGCATTATGCATTGCAGTAAAGAAAACAGATACCGAAAAACGAGGTACCTGCTTGGCTCATCGCCTGCAGGAGCTCGCATAACCGAAAGGAGAACAATTATGGGTAATAACAGAATCTATTTGTCAGACTGGAGTATTGATGGAGACCGCGTCAAACTGGTGTACAGCGATGAAGATGTCGTCTATGTAAAGAAGGTCGATTTTGACCGTGCATTTGGTGCGATTGTCAGCGCTGAGAAACACGAAATCATTCGTGATTTCGCCATTAAAGACGGAGAGGAGTAACCATCATGGCAACTATCTTAGATAACTACAGAAATCTGCAAAATAACTACCGTTCCCAGATTGCAGCGAACAGTTTGCCCCTTGAGGACAATCTGAAGATGCAGGAAGTAAACTACCGCATTTGCGTACTGGAAACCTTTGAGTCTCTCAGCAAGTCGGCGCCGATTACAACCGACCCCAAGGTGATGGGCTACCATTACCAGTTGGTTGACGGCTATGTCAAGTTCGTATTGACCGAGAGAAAGTTTGGTCCCAAAACCGATGCGGAAGGTATGAAGAAACGAGAGACTGCCGCAGCGTCCTTTGAAAAGGTCGTTCAGGATGGCAGAAAACGCTTTTCCAGCTTCAAACCTACTTCCCAAGACCAGTATAAGTCTACGATCGGGAATTATATCCTGACACTGCTCCCGGTATGGATGCAGTATCGCAACACATACATCACCGTATAAGGAGGGCTTGAAATGAGTCAAAACAACTCGAATGATAAAGCTGCTATGATGGCGCTTATCGAAAACATTAACAAGGTGGACGGATTCGATCCGGCACCTTTTGCGGTGGAGCTCACCGATTTGAATAGCCAGGAGACGCGTAAGCGCCTCCCAGTTATGATTCAGATGGCGTGGTTCCGCCTGAAATATCCGGAAGGTAGAATTGCTGTGAGCGTTACCCCGGCAAAAGATTGCTTTGTGGCCACTGCAAGAGTTTATCCGAACTATAAGGATCCCGTGGACTGTTATCTCGCTGAGGCAACAGCTTCCCGTGGTTTGTGTGAGGATAAACCCTCTGTTTCTCCTCGTGAGTGGGCGCAGACGGCGGCAGTAGGTATCGCACTTCGCAATGCCGGCTTCGGTCTTCAGTTTGCTATGGCAGGCGAAGACTTTGAGCAGATTGCTCCGGATGAACTCGGTCTGATGGGAACTCCTCAGACTGAGTCTGGTGCAGTTGTGACAGGTGCAGCGCCGGCAACCACCGAGGAAGAATACACCGTAATTGAAGAACCGAAGAAAGAGCTTACCTACGAAGAGCGTCTTAACAACGCTATGATGGTATCATGCCCGATTGCAAAGTATAACGGCAAAACGCTTGGCGAGGTTCTGAGAGAAGATCCTAAGGCACTCAAATGGGTTGCCGAAAAGTTTACCGGGTCTGAAGAGACCAAGGCTGCAGCTCAGCTGATTTGTGAATATGCCTTACAGCAAGCCAGCGCGTGAGTAATCACCATATATTTGGGAATGGCGCATAAGTCATCCCCGGAAAGGAGGCTGTATGGAGATATTTCACATGTGGGATGTAATTCCACTACTCGGCATAGAGATGCCACCTTCGGGCAGAAGCTCATACAATGTGCAATGCCCGTGCTGCGATGATAGTCCTCGCAAGAAACATCTCAACATCAATCTGAAGAAAGATGTTTACAGATGCCCGCGATGTGGAATATCCGGGGGTATATTTGATTTGTACACCCTCTATACCGGCGTATCGCGAGACAAGGCACGTAAATCGATTATAGAACGTCTCGGTGTACCTGAGGACATAAAGCCACGTAAGAAAACAGTGGTAAAGCCTGAGGTCAAACCCGAGTGTCCGCTTACGGATATTGATTCGCGGCACGCTACTTACAGCGCATTGCTCTCTAAGCTGTCCCTTGCTGCAGATCACAGAGAAAACCTGCTTAATCGTGGACTTACTGATGCGGATATCGAGAGACTGGGTTATAAAACAACTCCGGTCATCGGTATGAGTGCTCTTGCAAAGCAGCTTCGTTCGGAAGGTCATTATTTGGCAGGCGTACCGGGGTTCTATCGGGATACAAGCGGCTCATGGTGTTTCATCCAGGAGAAACGCGGTATCCTGATACCGGTTCGTGATCACCTTGGCAGAATACAGGGCCTACAGGTTCGACGCGATAACGTAACAAAGAGAAAGTTTCGTTGGATTTCCAGTACAGACCAGGAAGACGGATGCCGTGCTGAAGGATGGGCGCATCTCGTCGGTTCTGTCAGACCGACTTTGGTGCTGACGGAGGGGCCGATGAAGGCGGATGTCATCAATGCACTCACCGGAATGACGGTATTGGCTGTTCCCGGCGTAAACACTCTTGCTCAGTTAGAACTTACTCTGACAGAGCTCCGTCGCGAAGGCTTGGTAGAGATCAAAACTGCCTTTGATATGGATTTTGCAATCAACCATCACGTGCAGAATGGATATAACAGTCTGCTTGAATTGTTGGGAAATATGGGTTTCCGTTACGGAACCTATTTGTGGGATCCAAATTACAAAGGACTTGACGATTATATCTGGGAGTGCTGCTTCCAGAGAAAAAGGTCACAGTAACAGTAAAGGAACTGGGCGGGGCAAATTTTGCTTCGCCCTTTTTCTGTGCGCTTTTTTACGGTTTATGAGTATTCTTGTTGTAAATACGTATAACGAATCGTGTAATGAAGATGTACAAACAAAAAAACAACCTGGAGGTAATTCAAATGTTAATCGCAATTGACCACGGCAATTTTGCCATCAAAACCGTAAATCATTCCTTTGTTGCCGGACTCGCCGAGCATACGGTGAAACCACCGTTGACTGATGAGGTCTTGGAGTTTGGCAGTAAGTTTTGGACCCTCAGCGGTAAGCGTCTAAACTATATGAAGGACAAAACCAACGATGAGAGATATTTTATTCTGACACTCATCGCAATCGCAAAAGAACTGGAATCCGCAGGCAGAAATGCACCGTTCGAGCAGGTTCAGTTGGCAGTAGGTTTGCCGCCTGAACACTACGGTGTACTTAAAAACAAGTTTGCCAACTACTTCAAAAAGGCTGGCGCAATCAATTTCATCTATAAAGAGAAGCCCTTTAGTATTATAATTGATAAGGTTATGGTGTTTCCGCAGGCATATGCAGCGGTCGTTCCGCAAAGTAGCCTGATCGTCAACACGCCTCGTATCTTTATCGTGGATATCGGAGGTTATACCACTGACGTGTTGCTTCTCAAGAATGGTAAACTGGACTTCCAGTTCTGCAGAAGCTTGGAATCCGGCGTTATCACGATGAATAACGAAATTATTCGCAAAGTCAATTCCTACCACGATATGCTCCTTGAGGATGAACATATCAGTGAAGTGCTCTGCGGCAAAGATATCTTCTTGCCGGAGGATGTCGTAGAAACCATCAAAGGTGCAACTAAGCAGCACGCAAGCAATATTTTGAATCAGCTTCGCGAATTGCAGGTTGACCTCAGATCCAACCCGGCAATCTTTGTCGGCGGTGGTAGCATTTTGCTCCGTCCGTTCCTTGAGAATTCGCCTATGGTTATGAGAGGCAGTTTCGTTGAATCCCCGAATGCCAATGCCTTAGGATATGATATGCTCGGCAGAACGCAGATGCTCCGCCCTAACGCATAAGGGTGGAGGGATGCAAGGTGAAGAAAGACGGTAAATATAGATACACGCTACAATTCGGCTCAGAAACCGACGAAGAGTATAGAGCCGGCGAATTATTAGAAAGCCTGGGCAATAAGAAAAGTGCAGTAATAATTGCAGCACTGAACGAGCATCTCGCCTCTCACCCTGAACTTCAGTCCCCATATTGTAAAATAGAAGTTAAGGTTGGTTCCAACTTCAATCAAGAAAAGATGGAACAAATCATACGGACTATAGTTGAAGAGAAGATGGCTATGCTCCAGTTATCGGGTACTGCCACCCCGAGAACAGAGCAGGTCCCGGAGGCACTCGAACAGGATGTTGCAACAATGCTGGACAACCTCGATTTGTTTGGGTGAAATACAGATGAGTCTGCTATCACTAATAGTAGGCTCATTTGTTTTGTTAAGAATCTTTTTTCAAAATAACATCACGACCTGCACAATTCGTGATAGCGCTTGCACATATGCTTTCTTCAGTTTCACCTATAGTTTCGTTAAAATATTAATATAAGGAGAAGATGAGACGGTGGATTACAAAACTTTAGGTAAAAACGTAAAGAAATATCGCCTGTTGCGAGAAATGCGTCAAGAGGATCTTGCTGCAATTTGCGACTGCAGCGTCAGCCATATAGGACACATTGAAGGCGGTCACGGCAAAGCAAGTTTGGAAATGGTGGTTCACATTGCTAATAAATTAGATGTAACGGTGGACCAACTTCTGTGTGACTATTACGATGATCCGACAGCTGTTTATCTACGTGAAATTGCAAAGAGAATCGACAGCTATGAAGTTTCTCAACGCATTCTTGTTTGTGAAAGCTTGGAGAATTATCTAAATACCTTAGAACGCTTTGCTAAGAAATGACACAGGAGATACATATGAAGCGGAGATTCAGCTAATAAAAATGCATAAGACTCTATAATTTTATAAAAATAAATACCGGCACTGATCTGTCGGTTTTATATGCACGCCTACATAAGCGGCCTTGCCATATTCATTTATGGTTGGGTCGCTTTTTGTTTGTATTGCAGGAAGGAGGTGATTCCAATGTTCTGATTGCTGTGGACCTGACTGTACGAACACAGATTTTAATTTCACGGCATGCCACTGTGGCATGTTGTAAATATAGTTTTGCTCGGTGGTATGCCCCAAAGGAGGCATATGTTTGGACTACCGACAAAACGCTGATCGAGATGAGCTCCGCGCAAGGTTTACTGCGTGGCTCGACACGTTGATACGACGTGCAAAGCTTAATTATCTCCGCAAAACGGAGACCCGGGTTGATATCGTATCTTTGGAGGAGCTGTTTGAAGAGAATCTTCCTGTTTCAGAGGATGAGTGGATGCGAAAGCTTCTGTATCAAGATGACGATTTTAACTTTGAGGAAGAACGTCTCGCGACGGCATACGCTGAGTTACCGTTGATGAGACAACAAATCCTTAAGTTCCTTTATGTGGACGATTTGACAGTAGGCGAAATTGCCAAGCGATTGAACTGCTCGCCCCAGTATGTATCAGACCAAAAGCAAAAGAGTCTGAAACACCTCCGCAAAAGGATGGCCGAAGGTGGTGATGAGAATGGATAAAGATTTATTCCGAATCACTTTACAGGGTGCTGTTGCAGGCAATCACGACGATTTTGAGAAGATTGTAGATTTATACGCACCGCTTATTGAGCATCATTGCTATATCAACGGTAAGTATGATGAAGATTTGCATCAGTACATACTCATGCGAATTGCCCTCAAAATAAGCAAATTTAATATCTAAACAAGAGGCTCCGGAGCAATCCGGAGTCTTTTTTGAATTTTTTTTGCCGGAGCGACTATATTTGCGATTTTTCAGGTGTTTTTACCTTATGAAAGCATCCCTATGACTTTTTGCACCTTGAAAACTGAATAGTCTTTACCTCTACAGTCCCGGCGTGGGAAGCGGCTATCCAACTGTTTGGCAAGCAGTTCCATGAGCACTGATATGTGGGTGGCACCTGCATAACGCGATGATCCATCCGGAGATAATGAGACTTCCGTAATTCGCGGTCCGGCCACAATGAAGGCGGGAAGGTGAAATTCCTATGGACCTGTTCGCTGCAGGCAGAGTGTAAAGCCATTATATTTTATTAGGAAGAAACTTGAAATCACACGGAATTTCTGTGTGTTGTAATAAAGGAGGTATACGATGGGACATCAAAGACAAGATGTTGAGCGCACAAAGCAATATGCTAAAAAATTTGTTAGATATAAAGAAGGCGCTGAAAAATATAGCCTGGGGTTAACCAAGTTCCAGGCGTTGGCTAAAGAAGCAAAGGCAGTCTATAAAATAGACGGAATTGCATTGGTAAATTGTGAAATATTTGAAAAATTCTTGGAATCATTTCGGGAATGTTAAAGGGCTGATCTTATGAATTTGAATACACTTTGGGGTCGAATAGCACTCAAGTTATTGACTTTCTGTCTTACTATAAGTATAATATATGATGTGTTTGGAGGTAGCATATGACACGGATGGGACGTCCAATAAAGGACAATGCCAAAAGAGCTTCCGTTACAATCCGTATGTCGGATGAAACAAACAAGAAGCTGAAGGAGTATGCTGCTACGCACAATTTGTCAATGACAGAGGTTGCCTTGCGAAGTTTGGAAGAGTATCTGTCCAAAAAGAAGTAAGTGCTGTGAGCCCCCTTTTCAATATTATTGAAGGAGGTAATCAGTATGGCAAAGGCACGAAAAGACGAGCGCGGCAGAGCGCTTAGAAAAGGAGAGGTACAGAGAGCGTCAGATAAGCGTTATATGTACACCTACACAGACCCGTTGGGAAGGCGTAAGTTTATATACGCGAATGATCTGACCACACTTAGAGAAAAGGAAAAGCAACTGATGAAGGATCAGTTGGATGGTTTGGATATTTACGTTGCAGGAAAGGCATCGGTAAACGACACATTTGATAGGTATATGTCTACCAAGTGCAAGTTGAGGGACACTACCCGCAGCAATTATATCTACATCTACGATCGTTTTGTCAGGGACACATTTGGCAGAAAGAAAGTCGCTGAGGTTAAGTATTCAGATGTGCTTCAGTTTTATCTCCACTTACTCAATGTGGACGATTTATCGCTGGGCACGTTAGATTCGGTACACACCTTGTTGCATCCAACCTTTCAACTGGCTGTTCGAGATGAGATCATCAGAAAGAACCCGTCAGATGGAGTGATGAAGGAAGTCAGCAAAGAAAGCGACAAAGGCCGTGGCGTTCGACATGCGCTTACACTGGCGCAGCAGCGTTCGTTTATGGATTACATTGCAAACCATCCGATCTATTACCACTGGTGGCCACTGTTTACGGTGCTACTGGGAACCGGAGGTCGAATCGGAGAGGTTTTGGGACTGACATGGGACGACCTTGATTTTGAGAATCGCAGAATCAGCATCAATCACAGTGTCGTCTACTACCCGGTAGGGAACTCCCGAACTTCAATATTGCAGATATCCAAACCGAAAACCGACGCAGGTATTCGCACGATCCCGATGCTTGATGTGGTGTTTGATGCGTTTGAAATGATACGCGAAGAACAGGATGAGAGTGGAACCTTTGATGTTGAGCTTGACGGTATGCGAGGATTTATTTTTGTGAACCGCTATGGCTCAGTACAAACCCCTCAGTCAGTCAATCGAACTATTAAGCGTATTATTTGTAGCCACAATTCTGAAGAGGTTGTGAATGCTAAACGCGAACAGCGCGAACCGGTTATTCTTCCGGATTTTTCCTGCCATCATCTAAGGCACACTTTTTGTACCAGACTCTGTGAGCACGAAACCAATTTGAAAGTGATCCAGGATATCATGGGACATCGCAACATTGAAACCACGATGGATATCTATGCTGAAGCGACGGATCAAAAGAAGCAGGAGTCATTTAACAACTTATCGAGATTGGACATCTTTTGAGAAGGGTTCTCAGTGTAAATCTTGACAACAAACAAGCTGCAATGACAGCAGTTTGACAACAATTTTGTTTTTTCACCGAATCAATACGAACGAGTATGAAGTTCGGGAAACCAAGCAAAATAAAGGAAATGATGTAATTTGAAGAGCTATGAATTGTTGGCGGTAGTATTCCCCACGATGAAGCCGGAAGTGAAGTAAATATTTTAACGGGCAGTTCCTTTGGGATTGCCCGTTTTCTGAAACAGCAAAATATAAATCGGAATTTGGAGTGAGATTATGAAAAAAAGAACAGCAATAACTGCGGTTATATTAACGCTTATAATGACATTTATGGAAATGTCCGCTCTGCCGGCAGCACTGTTTTGTAATATAAAAATTGAGGACATCGATCCGATTTATATTACTTTGATGTTGAATTTTTTATTGGCTTTTGCGATATGTTGGGTATGCAGAAGGTTTCTGATGAAGGATTGGCAGTTTGGATTACAGCTTAAAGGCGTTTTATCGGGGCTGATAAAATACGGGTTACCCGCAGTAATTGCGACTGCGGCAGTTACATTTGCTTTCTGTATCGGACTTATGCCGTTTGATAATAAACCGACTATATGGAGAGTTGTTATTGAAGGAATTGTATACTACATAGGTGTCGGCATTATGGAAGAATTGTACCTGAGAGGTTTGTTGCAGAATATTATTGCAAAGTGGTTCGGGGAAAGAAAAAACGCAATCTTGTATGCGATTTTGATTACTTCTGTATTATTTGGCTTAGGTCATATTTTCGGAGCTTTGGGACAGCCGATTGCAACAGTAATAGCTAAAACAGTCTGGGCAACCGCACTCGGCGTTTATTTCGGAGCGGTCTACGCAGTAAGTAAAAATCTGTGGGTTCCAATCATACTGCACTTAATTATAAATCTGTGCGGTATTCCGTTTTGCTTTTCAACGAGTAACCGGTACCCGACAATAGCTTTGATAGCTTGTCTTGTATCTTATGTTCTGCTTGCGGTTTATGGCATATATATTCTAAGAAAGAATAACAGTGGGGATAATGCTTGATAATTTTGCTTGTGAGCTTGCCCTTTGAGAGAGGATAGCTCCTTTTCTCAAAGGGCTTTTCTGCTATACGGATGTTCAGGCGTAAAGTCATAATTGACTTGAATGCAGAAAACCGCTATAATAAATCTATACAAGCAGGAGGACTTGCTGAAATGCAGTGAGCCTGTTACCTTTGCTATGGCAAAGGTTTTGGGAAAAGTAAAAAAATCAAAAGAGCAATAAGTAATGTACCGGATATGTCCCATGTTTCATGGTATAATTAGATTTGGGTACTTTGGACTGAAATATAAATATTTTCACAAAGGAGCAGAACCTATGGAAAGCTTTGAACCTAAAAAACTGGCGCTGATACGAATCTGGCAGATTTTGAAAGAGTATAGCGATTACGACCATCCTTTGACTCAGGACGATATTGCAAGGCATCTTGAAAGCGACTACGGTATTGTTATAGAACGAAAAGCAATCAGCAGAAACATATCTCTTCTGAAAGAAGCAGGGGCTGAAATTGAATCGGGACGAACCGGTAGTTACCTTGAAAGAAGAGATTTTGAAGATTCCGAACTCAAGCTGCTTATTGACGGCGTTCTTTGCAGCAAATATATTACTGCTAAGCAATCAAAAGATTTAATAGACAGGCTGTGTGGACTTTCTAACAAATATTTCCGCTCTCATGTAAAGAATATTCATTCGGTCAATGATTGGTATAAAACGGATAATCAAGCTTTGTTTTATAATATTGAACTGATTGATACAGCTATCGAAGAAGGAAAGCAAATACATTACGATTATAACAAGTACGGAGTCGATAAGAAACTTCATAAGTCTTCTCATCAATATATGTCCCCTTATCTGATGATCCTGCATAATCAGCGCTATTACCTTATGGCATACAGTGAATATTGGGGCAATATGGCGTTTCATAGACTGGACCGAATCACCAATATGAATATTTCAGATAAAAAGGCTACTCCGATCCGTAATGTATCCGGCTATGAAAACGGTATCAATTACAAGGAATTGTCCTCTGCTATGCCTTATATGTTTACCGACCGACCAGAGCACATTGACTTTATTGCAGATATTGGAATAATCGACCAGGTTATCGACTGGTTTGGCAGCGATATTCGCATTGCAAAAACCGATGATGAGAACAAGGTCAGAATCAGCGTCAAGGCAAGCCCAAACGCTATGGTACATTGGGCGATGCAGTATGCAAATTATGTTGAAATAATCTCACCCGAGCCGCTTAGGATGCGGGTGAAAGAAGCGCTTGAAAATGGGCTGAAGAAGTATAACTGAACAATTTAAGGCTAATTGGACTTGTAAAGAAAGAGTCAGATGACATGAAAATGTCCTTGAATAATACAAGGATGAGGCTCAACGAGTTTTTTGCCTCGTTGTAACAGCAACATGTTGTCAATGCTTATGAAAGCCTGCAATATAGATGCGGTTACCCTGTCCGCTGATTCGCAAACAGCTGCTTCAACAGATGTTGACTAAGATTTAAGCAATTAAAGCGATACGAACTTAACGGGGCTGAATTGTGACAATCGGACCGTTTTTCTATATCAAAATCACTATTGCTTTCAACGCCTTTCCCCTCGTGGAAGGTTTGTATGAGGCCGGCAAAAGTGTCGCTCAATCAATTACATTGACCCGTGTATAAATCGTGAAAATGTTCTATCTCGGAAGATTGACGCATTTGATATTGAGGATTATGCGGTAGAATATGATGACCGCTGCACTGCAAAAACTGCATAGACAATTTTATTCAACTGAGCAAAACAGAGCCGTAAAATGCGGCTCTGTTTTGCTATGCACCAAATATGGTGCGTGGTCTCGGATATAATAAAATCAACAAAATAAACGCCGATTATTTTCGGCACAGGAGGATTTATATGAAAACAAAACAAATCATTTCACTTGCTTTAATGCTCGGGCTATCGGTGACGGTAATCAACGGTTGCGGTACAAAAGAGGGTTCTTCTGCAAATAAAAAGGATGAATCCGCTTATGCCGTATCTTCCGAAATGAAAGAAGAAAGCATATCAACAACAAAACCGGGAGCAGAGGAAAAAACACACAGCGAATATGTAAAAACATATTCCGTTTATGCCGAACAAGGAGCAGTTGTAACGTGGTATGATTCCCAAACCGGTCAATTCAGATATAAGGATAAATGCGAAACTTGTGGGCAAGTAGCGAGCAGTGAACATAACAACAGATATTTCATCGCAATGACGTGATAGTTCAGAGTATATCAAGCCGTTGTAGTGAGTGTGTGGTTATCATACATTGAAGCTACCTTGCAGAAAATTAGGCGGCTTTGCTTTTCATATTTAAATTTGGAATTGGTTGTGTTATAATGAGTAAGACGGGCTGATAATCTGCTCGACAAATCTGAAGTTGGTGATGAAATGAAGAAGCTTTGCGATATTTACCGCCCGATAACAGCTACACCATTTGTCAATAATGACATTTATTGCGAGATTCTGCCCTGTGAAGCTTTGCGGCCGTATATACGCTGCTTCTGGGGTACGAAAAAACCTTTTTCGGCACAGGCTGATACGGATTCATCGGGAATTGTAATTCCAGATACCTGTATGGATATTATCTTTGACATCAATTATACCGAAAATAATTATAATGGCTTTTTCTGCACAATAGATGAGCATTCCTACCGCACAGGCGGAGCAATAATTACCGATACTACTGCAACCTTTGCTATTCGCTTTTACGCTTGGACAGCCATTCTTTTCTCGGAAGAGGTTTTTACAGGGCGAAAAAACTGTGCATTTGCCGTTGAGGAGTTTTTTAGCGGTCTTAAAGCTGAGCTTGAATCGCTGCTATTTGATGTTCCCACATTAAATGGAAAAATTGATATAACGGAAAAATTATTATTGAAAAAGCTGTGCACCCACCGCATAAATAATAATCTTATGAATGCAATCTATTATATGCTTGAAACAAACGGAAGAGCAAAAATCTCCGATATATGCGCTTATACCTCTGTTTCCGAGCGACAGCTTGAACGCATTTTCAATTATAATATGGGTGTCTCGCCCAAAACATTTTCCTCGCTGCTCCGATATCAGCTTTTATGGCAGGAAATTGCGCTATCGCCGAGTTTTAATATTCTTGACGCCGTGGCAAAATACGGTTTCAGTGACCAGCCGCACCTGCTTAACGAATTTAAGCGCAGGCACATGATGACACCTAAGGAAGCAGCTTTATACGCTTTTATAAGCCGATAATGTCGGATTTTTGCAATACATATCCTTTTATTTGTGTTATAATAAGAAAAAAAGCAGGAGGTTACTATATGAATACACTTGAAAAAGCAAGACATTTTATTTACAAAAACGCACGTCCGCTTGAACTAGCAACATGGCAGTATCACTTTGAAAACGGAAGCAAGGAAGCTGTGCTCAACGCATTGGGCTTTTATCAGAATGAGGATGGCGGCTTTGGAAACGGGTTGGAGGCAGATTTTCTTAACCCTAATTCTTCACCTATGGCTACTTGGGCGGCAACGGAAACTCTCAGAGAAATAGGACTTACCGACAAAAACCACCCGATAGTAAAGGGTATACTTCGCTATCTTGAAAGTGGCGAGCATTTTGATAAAAAGCAGAATAAATGGCTTAACACAATCCCGTCCAACAACGATTATCCTCACGCAATATGGTGGGAATACAGTGAAGAAAGCGACAATATAAGCTATAATCCTACGGCAGCACTTGCTGCGTTTATTATCTCTTACGCTGACACGAAGTCCGCAATTTATGAAAAGGGATTGAAAATTGCAAAAGAAGCGGTTGAGTGGTTTGTTTCGTCTGCTCCCATAAATGACAATCATGATGTTTCGTGCTTTATCAGGCTTTATAATGTGCTTGACGGTGAGGCGATAATTACCGAGGATATGCTTGAACATTTCAAAACAGGACTTTGCGAGAGTGTAAAGCTTACAATCTGCCCCGATACAGAAAAGTGGGCAGTTGAGTACGTTACAAGACCTTCTGATTACAGCGTTACACCTGACAGTATGTTTTATGAAGACAATGCCCAAATCGCTATGCATGAATGTGATTTTATAAAAACTTTACAGCGAGCTGACGGCGGCTTTAACGTTCCTTGGAAATGGTGGACGGATTATACGGAGTTTTATGTAAGCGAACATCGTTGGCAGTCGATTTTGACTATAAAGTATATACTTTATTTGAAAGCATACGAATAAAGAACATTGACTCAGTTGAATTAATACCAACCAATGCATTATTGAATTTTCCTTCGGAATTTGTAGAGGTAACTATGGCTTCAAGTTAAGAGTATTTAGATTTCATATTGAAACAAGTATCTGAATTGGAAGAAATAACATATAGAGCAATGATGGGAGAATTTATATTATATTATCGTGGTAAAATTGTTGGTGGTATATATGATGATAGATTACTTGTAAAATCTACTAAATCAGCTATTTCATTTATGCCAGGAGCGACATATGAATTGCCCTATGAAGGAGCAAAAAAGATGTTGTTAGTTGATGGTGTTGACAACAAAGATTTTTTTATCACGACTATTTATGCTATGTATGATGAACTTCCAGCTCCTAAGAAAAGAAATGATACAAATTCCCATAAGTCGAGCAGATTACTAATAGAACAAACGACCAAAGAGAGATGATTTCTTCTTTGGTCGTTTTTCATATTCGTATAGCTAACGGGTTTAATGGATTGGCTCTGTATCGGCGTTTGTTGAGTTGATAATGTGTAGCCATAGGCACGCCTATTACCAATTCAATTACCGATGCGTATATCATGCAGCGGTACCTTCAGAGCGGTGAACTCAGTATGCTCGATCTTCAAAGCTTTGACAGCTGGATAGGAATGTTTGCCGAGAGAGTTACGGAATTTGAGGTCGACATTGATACGAGTACGTACAGACTTGCAACACGTTTCGCCAAATTCCATAACCTCCCAGAATTAACGTCTCTTCTCTCGTCCGTTGCCGATTTTCATCAGGTTGATGAATCTGCAGACATACCGGCGTTTGACGGATACAATGATGCACTCGTGTCAAAAACTCCTGCGTTCGCCGCATATCTTGCAGATATCTCTACAAGAGCGGATGACGTCAGGAACAGACGTATAAGCAGGAAAGACGATAATATGTTGAAAATCACGACAGACGGACGAAAGGCGGCTCTGGATTTAAGACTTGTCGATCCTATGGCGTCATTCACATATCAGTCGAAGGTGGCTCGCTGTTCCGAAAACGTTGCGGATATCTATTTCAAAACTTCGGCTGATAAGAGCACACAGATTATTTTCTGTGATACTTCAACTCCGAAAGCCGGTTTTAACATTTATACCGAACTCAAGGACAGACTGGTATTACATGGAGTTCCGGAGAGCAAAATTGCTTTCGTTCACGATGCAGAAACCGAGACGAAGAGATCTCTGTTGTTTGCAAAAGTCAGGAGCGGGGATATCCGAATCCTTATCGGTTCAACCTACAAGCTCGGTCTTGGCGTGAACGTTCAGGAAAGACTGATTGCTCTTCACCATATTGATGTTCCGTGGAGACCGGCAGATATGACACAGCGTGAAGGAAGGATTCTTCGTCAAGGCAATACAAACAGCAAAGTATATATCTATCGTTATCCTTTTCATGATTGATACATCCGGTAGTATGTCGGACGATATGATAACTGCCGCTTATTCCGAAGTTAAAGGCGCTATCGATCAATTCGGCGGAAAACTGGAAGGTTGGCTCGGTTTCTTTGATGCGGCAATTATTGAGCCGAAACGGTTTACGTCACTGGATGAATTCAAGATAATAAAACCTGCAGGCGGAGGCGGAACCGACTTTCAGATTATCTTGGAATATGTTCATAAACACATGCAGGATAAGCTTCCGACAAGTATCATTATTCTGACAGACGGCTATGCACCGTTTCCGGAGGAAGAACTTGCGGGTGGAATCCCGGTCTTATGGTTACTGAATAACGAGGAAGTGAATCCTCCTTGGGGAAAAATTGCACGAATAGTAGTATGACGGAGTCTTCAGATTGTTTTACCTCCTGATTGCTTGAAAATCAAATGACGATGTATTGCACGAAAAAACGGTATGATCCCAAACTTTGATGTGTTATAATAAAGTAGCAATGTTCGATGTTTACGCTTTTTTGACCTGACCGGAAACCGTTAAATCCGGCGAAAAAGAAATGCACCAAATAAGGTACATAGATAAGATTATAATTATAATGAAAAATAAAGAGAGGAAGATTTTGATGAAATTATCATCTGCCGAAGGTGCAAAGCTGCTTAAGAAGCTTAAATCAGAATACGATGCGCTCAAATCAAAGGAAAGTATTTCAAGCACATTTTTAGCAAGTGTCGGAGAAAATCCGGAATCGGTCAGACCGAAGTACGATTATAAGGAAGCGAAAGCCGAACTTGACAGCTTAGCTCTTAAAATCCGAAAATTAAAACACGCTATAAATCTATTCAACACGACAACTGTTATTTCCGGATATGACATCACGATTGACGAGATGCTTGTATTTATCCCTCAGCTATCGGCTAAAAAGCAAAAGCTATCTGAAATGGCGTCAAGATTACCGAAAGCCCGTGAAGAGCAAGAATACGGCAGAGCAAGTAATATTATCGACTATCGCTATGTAAATTATGACATCGACGAAGTAACAAAAGACTTGCTTGCCGTAACAGATGAATTATCCGACGCACAGCTTGCACTTGATTTAATCAATCACTCCGCAACATTTGAGGTGGAACTTTAAGCATTCTCCGATGGTAAGATTCAATTGAATAATTTATACGGAATATGGGTAGTTTAATGATTATTTGTTCTTGATTTATTTCTTTGTTATTTTGATTTTGTTCATGTATAATGTTAAAGACTGCGAAAAACAAACGATTGGATTTTGCCATAAAAACTTTTATCCCGGCAAGACTAAAGTACGGTTATAGGTCTTGCTTTATGCTGACAATTTATACGGTTTCGGAATAATTACACAGATTAAGCGGCAGTCTTAATCGAAAAAACTCTGTAATACGGCATTCAATAAGTGAGGCTTAAATGATATATGTAACTTCCGATTTACACGGACTTGAAATCACAAAGTTAAAAGCACTTCTTAAAAAAGCGTGTTTTAACGAAAACGATAGGTTATTTGTTTTGGGCGATGTCATCGACCGCCAAAATGACGGCGGCGTTGCAATTTTAATATGGTTATCGGAACAACCGAATACACAGCTGATTTTAGGAAATCACGAAGCGATGCTTTTATCCTGTGATTTTGTATTTAACGAAACTACGGAGGAAAGTATCAAGCATTTTGATAATGAGCAAACGGAACTTCTGAACAACTATATGTTAAGCGGAGGCGACGTTACCTTAAAAGCATTAAGAAAACTCCAAAACGAATCACCGGAAACGCTTTGCAATATTATCGGTTATCTGAAAGAAGCGCCGCTTTACGAAATCGTGACCGCAGGAGGAAAGAATTTTCTGCTTTGTCATTCCGGACTCGATAATTTTTCGCCCGAAAGAAGCCCGGCGGACTATACCGCTGATGAACTTATTTGGGCTTGGCCTGAACTGACCGACCGCTATTTTGATGATTGTATTACTGTTTTCGGTCATACACCGACAAAAAGCTACGGTGAAAAATACAATGGCAAAATCCTTAAAACAGATACCTGGATAGATGTTGATGTAGGTGTGCCTTATGGAAATGATCCATGCCTTTTGCGACTTGATGACCTGAAAGAATTTTACCTGTAAAATTCAGCTTTATAGCGCAATCTTACCGTTTGTCGAGTACATTTTCCCGATTGTTCTGTTTCGTTGCTTTATGTTTATCCTGCGACATCCGATTGACTTCCCCTCAAAAACCCGCTATAATAAATCTATACAAGCAGGAGGACTTCCAATGGACGATAAATTTACTGTCAGAAAAGCGACCGAAAACGACATAAGCCTTATAGAAAACCTGATAAAAGGTCTTGCCGAATACGAAAAAAGACCGCAGGATATGACCGCCGCACAGGAGGATTTGCGTTATCTTCTCTTTGAAAAGAACATAGCTGTTGCGCTTATCGCTGAACTAAACGGCGAGTCGGTCGGATATGCTATTTATTACCCCGTATTCGCCTCGTTTGCGGCAAAGGCGGGAGTGCATCTTGAAGATCTGTTTTTAAAGCCGGAAAAACGCAGGAGCGGACTCGGAACAAAGTTCTTTTCTGAAGTAGAGAAATTTGTAAAGCAGGACGGATTTTCATATATAGAGTGGAGCTGCCTTGACTGGAACGGGCCTGCAATCAATTTTTACAATAAGATCGGTGCAGAAGAGGAACACGGAAGAAGATATTTTTCTTATAGCTTATAACAAACTTATAACAAATAGGAGCAGTTGCGATGCTGCCGGAAATGAAGCTCCGCCTTTACGGCGGGGCAATTATTTTTACCCGTGCATTTTGCATTAAAATCATCTTGAAATTTGCCGTAAGATATGATAAAATCAACTTAACAGTACGGCAAACCGGATTTCAAGGAGTAATTTATGGAAAGATATAAGGATAAACAATTATCGGCTTACGAGAGAGCGGCGGCACTTGCCGATACGCTGAGTACGGAGGAACAGGCACAGCAGCTGAAATATGACGCACCTGCCATAGAAAAGGCAGGGCTTCCGTCTTATAACTGGTGGAACGAGGGGCTTCACGGCGTGGCAAGAGCAGGAACGGCTACGGTTTTTCCGCAGGCTATTGCACTTGCGGCGGCTTTCGATAAGGATATGATGTGTCGTGTCGGCGAGGTGGTTTCCACAGAAGCGAGGGCAATGTATAACAGCGCCGCAAAACACGGCGATACCGACATATATAAAGGACTTACATTATGGGCGCCGAATATAAATATATTCCGTGACCCACGCTGGGGCAGAGGGCATGAAACCTACGGCGAGGATCCGTACCTGACCTCAAGGCTCGGCGTGAACTTCGTAAAGGGCATACAGGGAGAAGAAAAATACCTCAGAGCCGCCGCCTGCGCAAAGCATTTTGCTGTACACAGCGGTCCCGAGTCGCTTCGCCACGAGTTTGACGCAAGGGTAAGCGAGAAGGATCTGGAAGAAACCTATCTGCCTGCATTTAAAGCGCTTGTAAAAGAGGGCAGGGTCGAAGGTGTTATGGGTGCATATAACAGGGTGAACGGCGAGCCTTCGTGTGCGTCTGAAAAGCTGATGGGAAAACTGCGTGAATGGGGCTTCGACGGCTATTTTGTGTCGGATTGCGGGGCTATAAGGGATTTTCATACTAACCACAAAATCACCGACACAGCACCGCAGTCTGCGGCAATGGCGCTGAAGGCCGGTTGTGACGTTAACTGCGGAAATACATATCTGCATATTCTGGCGGCGCTTGAAGAAGGGCTTATAACAAAGCAGGATATACGCACTGCCTGTATTCACGCATTACGGACAAGAATAAGGCTCGGACAGCTCGACGATAACGAGTTTGACGACCTGCCGTTTGATATTATCGCCTGTGACGGCAATAAAGCGTTATCGCTTGAAGCGGCGGAGAAATCAATGGTGCTTTTGCATAATGACGGCATACTTCCGCTTGACAAAAGCAGGATAAGCTCGATAGCCGTAATAGGACCGAATGCGGACAGCCGTGCGGCATTGCTCGGAAACTATGAAGGTACGCCCGACAGAAGCGTTACATTCCTTGAGGGAATACAGGACGCATTTGACGGCAGGGTATACTATGCGGAGGGCTGTCAGCTTTTCCGTGACAGAACGCAGGGTCTTGCACTGCCCGGCGACAGATATGCCGAGGCGGTTGCGGCGTGCGAGGCGGCAGATGTCACTGTTGTATGTGTGGGACTTGACTCTACTCTTGAGGGCGAGGAGGGCGACACAGAAAACAAGTCGGGGGATAAGCCGGATCTCAGATTGCCTGAGGTTCAGCGAGTGCTTCTGCAGAAGCTGAAAGACACGGGAAAGCCGCTTATAATAGTTCTAGCGGCAGGAAGCAGTGTGAATACCGAATGCGAGGGGAACGCCCTTATAAATGCGTGGTATCCCGGTCAGTACGGCGGAAAGGCACTTGCGGAGATACTTTTCGGGGAGGTTTCACCGTCCGGTAAGCTCCCGGTCACTTTCTACAAATCGGCGGATATGTTACCCGATTTCACCGACTATTCAATGAAGAACAGGACATATCGCTTTTGTGACGATGAAAGCAACGTGCTTTATCCTTTCGGCTACGGACTTACCTATTCGCACTTTGAATGCGGCGATATTTCGTACAAGGACAATACGCTTGCCGTTAATGTTACCAATACGGGAAGCAGAAGTGCGGAGGACGTTCTGCAGGTCTATATAAAGAGCGAAAACGGGGTGAAAAATCACAGCCTTTGCGCATTTGAGCGTGTTTCTCTGTTTGACGGGGAAAGCAGGACGATAAGCATCAATATTCCCGAAAGTGCGTTTGAAACGGTTGACGATAACGGCGTAAGAGCGGTAAGAAACGGCAGATATACGCTGTACGCAGGCTTCACACAGCCGACAAAGCTAAGCGAGAAGCTGTACGGCGGAAGGTGCGTATCGGTTGAAATAAGCATATAAAATAATGACGGCGGAAAAGCTTTTGCTTTTCCGCCGTATTTCAATATCTGAATCCTCCGATGAACGAAAGCGTTTGTGCGGCTGTCTGCGAGCCTTTACTCATAGCCGTTTCTATGTTCCCGTCAGCAAGATAGCTTGCTATAAAGCCTGCCTGATAGCTGTCGCCGCAACCGGTGGTATCTGTTACTTCGGATACCTCAGCGGCGGCACAATGATAAGCCGTGCCTTTTGAAAAGGCGGTGCTTCCGTTTTCTCCGAGCGTTACGATAAAGACCGTATTGGGATATTTTGAGGAAAGCTGTTTCGCTTTTTCAAGCGTAGGTTCATCTCCGCTTATAAACAAAAGCGATATGCAGTCAAGGTGTTTTTCTATCGTGTCAAAATCCCTGCAAATATCAAAATCAACGCTCAGCGGAAAACGCTTTTCACGGCAGCAGTCTATTACATCGTTGAAATTCGGTCCGGAAAAGGTGGTATGCACCATATCCGATGAATGCAATAATTCCCTGTCAGACGCAGACAGGGCAAAGCTTGAGAACACTCCGCCGTTCCACGAATCGTCTTTATAATAACGGTCGCCGTCAGGGGTAAGGTAGGTGCGGTTCGAGGCGGTATCTCCGTTTTCCGTTCTGATATGAGTTTTATCGATGTTGAAATCTTTTATGCTGTCAAGGACGGTTTTACCGTAGCTGTCATTTCCCACAGCGCCGATTATACAGACCTTCGCATCTGTAAGCCGTGATATTGTTGCGGCGAAATTAAGCGATTCGCCTCCGGGCATTATCGTATTGTCGAATATGTCGACGCACATACAGGTAAGAGTTGTTATTATCATAATGATCGCTCCTTGTCGGTTATGAGTATATAATACCGCTAAATCGGTTTGCAGTCAAGTATTTATAAGAAATTTTCAGATTTTACTTGACAAAGCGGCTCTCTTTGTGTATAATATATCAGGTGGCTGTAAACCAAAACAGCATTACACCGCTTGAAACGGCACAACAAAAAGGTTTGCGGGATTTACGGCTTGTAAGTCGGCAGTGAATCGCTTAAGTCAGTATGACTGTTACCGTGAATACGGACGGACAAAGGGGCATACGAAGGACGCAAGAAAATCGGAGCGTGGGTAAGTCTGCATGACTGTTAACGGAAATACAGACGGACAAAGGAGCGGCAAAATGTCAAAGAATATCGAAAACGCAATACTGCTCGATACCTACGGCAGTATGCTTACCGAAAAGCAATATGATACGCTCAGCCTTTACTATGACGAGGATCTGTCGCTTTCCGAGATTGCCGAGAATATGGGCATCACAAGACAGGGTGTTCACAAATGCATACGCACAGCGGAGGAATATCTCACTCAGCTTGAGGAAACACTCGGCTTTGCGCAAAAGTACCGCAATGTCTGTGGTTTATGCGATAAGCTGACAGCTCTTACAGATGAGAATGTCGGCAGTGCCGATGAAAAAGAGAAAATGAAATCTATTATAGAAGATATAAAGAATGCAATATAAAGAGGAGGTTGGCTGATGGCATTTGAAGGACTTTCGGACAAGCTCGGAAAAGTATTCAGCAAGCTGAAAAATCACGGTAAGCTGAATGAAAAAGATGTAAAGGAAGCTATGCGTGAGGTCAAGATGGCATTGCTTGAAGCGGATGTCAGCTTCCCTGTAGTAAAGGACTTCGTTGCAAAGGTAAGTGAACGTGCTGTAGGCAGTGAGGTAATGAACAGCCTTACGCCCGCACAGCAGGTAATAGATATAGTACACGATGAGCTGATAAAGCTTATGGGTACGGATACGGCAAGGATTGATTTCCCCTCGAAGCCTCCGTGCGTTATTATGATGTGCGGCCTGCAGGGTGCAGGTAAAACAACGCATACCGCAAAGCTCGCAAAGTATCTTAAAAAGCAGAACAGAAGACCGCTTTTAGTAGCCTGCGATATTTACCGTCCTGCCGCTATCGATCAGTTGAAGGTAGTCGGCGCTTCGGTTGACGCTCATGTATTTGAGATGGGACAGACAAATCCCGTGAAGATAGCGAAAGAGTCGATAAAATACGCAAAGGACAACGGTTTTGACGTTGTTATCCTTGATACCGCAGGCCGTCTGCATATAGATGAAGACCTGATGAAAGAGCTTAAGGACATAAAGGCTGAGGTTCAGCCGAATGAGATATTGCTCGTTGTTGACTCTATGACCGGTCAGGATGCTGTAAACGTTGCAAAATCGTTCAACGATATGCTCGACATTACAGGCGTTATCCTTACAAAGCTGGACGGCGATACACGAGGCGGTGCGGCTCTGTCGGTTCTTTCGGTTACAGGCAAGCCGATAAAGTTTGCAGGTGTCGGTGAGAAGACAGACGACCTTGAGCAGTTCCACCCCAACCGTATGGCTGACAGAATACTCGGTATGGGCGATGTGCTTTCACTCATCGAAAAGGCAAAGATAAATGTTGATGAGAAGGAGCAGGAAAAGCTGGCAAAGCGTTTGCAGGAAAACAAGTTCGATATGAACGACCTGTATGCACAGTTTGAACAGATTGAGAAGATGGGCAGCATCTCATCTCTTATAAAGATGATTCCCGGAGTTGCGGGAAAGGTCAAGGAAGAAGATATAGATGAGCGCAGAATGTATCGCACAAAGGCTATTATCTCATCAATGACCAAAAAAGAGCGTGAAAAGCCCTCTATTATTGACGCAAAGCGTAAGCGCAGAATTGCGGCGGGCAGCGGCACAAAGGTCGAAGATGTAAATCAGCTTCTCAAACAGTTTGACGGTATGCAGAAGATGATGAAGCAGATGGGACTTAAGGGTGGCAAAAAACGCAAGTTCCCGAAGTTCCCCATGGGCGGAATGGGCGGAATGAACGGCATGGGCGGTTTCCCAATGTAAGCCGTTCAGGATTACAGGTAATTCATAGTGGTTGACAATTAATGCTTGACAATACACTTTGATTATAAAAACTAAAACTTAAATTTTTATGAGGTGAACAAAATGGTAAAGATCAGATTAAGACGTATGGGCGCTAAGAAGGCTCCTTTCTACAGAGTTGTAGTTGCAGATTCACGTTACCCCAGAGACGGACGTTTCATTGAGGAAATCGGTTACTACGATCCTACAAAGGAACCCTCTGTTGTATCTATCGACAAGGAAAAGGCTGACAAGTGGCTCGCTAACGGCGCTCAGCCCACAGATACAGTTAAGAAGCTCCTTAAGATTGCTGCTGAAAAGTAATCGCTGTTTCTGAAAGGAAAATAAAATGGAAAAATTGCTTATCGCTATGGTGGAAGACCTTGTAGATGACAAGTCCGCCATCCGGGTAACAGTTGACGAGCCTAAAGAGGACGGAACTGTTGTTTATCATCTGCACGTTGCTCCCGATGATATGGGACGTGTAATAGGCAAGCAGGGAAGAATAGCTAAGGCTATCCGTACCATTATGCGTGCAGGAGCAGTAAGATACAACCAGAAGGTTATGGTTGAGATCGACTGACGCACATCTGAATTGAACGTAAAACCCCGACTTTTGAAAGGTCGGGGTTTCGTTTATTAACTGAATGTTAACTTTACTGATTTTTTGTTCCTGAGGGTTATCCGCATTCGACAGTTTTCACAAAAAATCTATTCACTTCGGCAAACGGCAATTTATTTAATTGACTTTAATTAACAGATATTATATAATAAAATCGGAGTATAGGATATTGTGGCGGAAAATGCAATATCCCAAGACAGAATTTTAAACAGAACAGCATCATAATATTGATTATAAATCGGAGAATAATATGGAACATTTCGGAATTGAATATTGGCTATTTACGTTCTGTATGTATTGTATGGCAGGCTGGGTGCAGGAATCAACTATCGAGTCGCTGTATCACAGACGGCCGATAAACAGAGGCTTCCTCAGAGGCCCATATATTCCTATATACGGTGTCGGCGGACTGCTCCTTCTGTTTATCTGTCATCCGTTCAGAGATAACGGATTTCAGGTTTTCTTTGTGGCTCTTATTGCATGCACGGCGCTTGAATACTTTACGGGCTGGCTTATGGAAACCATGTTCGGTAAGCAGTTCTGGGATTACAGTATGTTCAGGATAACCTATAAAAACAGAATATCGCTGGTGTCCTCGCTTTTCTGGGGCGTAATGGGATTGTTCGTTACATACGTTGTTTCGGACATTACATTGTATGTGCTTAACAATCTGCCGTATCGGTTTATATGTATTGCAGGTACGGTCATATCGCTGGTTATGGCGATTGATTTTCTCGGCACGGTAAGAAAGCAGATTGATGTCGATAAGCTGAGAAGCACATTCAGCATAAGCAACATAAGCACTCATATTATGCGCTTTGATGCGATTGCGTCACGCATTCCGGGCATAAAAGCAAGAACCGGTGAAAAAAAAGAAGAGGATTCTGCCGAGTATAACGGCGATGATGAGAATGATGACAGATAAGAACACGTTTGTGCTTACAGACGATGACCGCAGATTTATAAAAACAGCAAGAAAGATACTTGCAAACGAAAAGGTACAGCAGATGAAGCAGTATGTTCAGCACGGCGATGTTTCCACCTATGAACATTGCCTTATGGTCTGCCTGTATGCTTATATGTATGCAAAGAGGCTTAAGCTGAAGATAAATATCGAGGCGCTTGTAAAAGGTGCGCTTCTGCACGATTTTTTCCTTTATGACTGGCACAAGGGTGCATTCACAAGGGACGGTCTGCACGGATTTTCACATCCCGTGACCGCCGAGCGCAATGCAAGGAACACATTTCCTCTGACTGTAAAAGAGCGAGGAATAATAATTAATCATATGTGGCCGCTGACATTGACCAGACTTCCGAGAAGCAAGGAAGCGTGGCTGGTATGCTGGGCGGATAAGTATTGTTCGCTTAAAGAAACCTTGCTTAAAAAGCCGTATTGAAATGAATGTTAAAGCCTGCACGAACAAAAATCGTTCCGTGCAGGCTTGTGTTTTATACAATTTATTTCACAGTAAAATATTTCTGCGTGTGGCTCCGTTTGGATTTCGGTTCTGCTAAGGCGAGTATACCGTCATCGACCAGAGGGTCTACATAACGTTTTATACAATATGACACAGATGCCATTCTGAGATATTCGGCAATTTCCTTTTTTGATCTTGGGGTAACGCAGAAATCAAAACGCCAAGGATACATCCACCAATAGCATTGTTAAGCGAGGCTCCAAGGAACAATCCTGCAACTCCACACAAAATAGATACAACTGTTCTAAACTTGTTCATATTCGCCCTACATTAAATATCCTGATTCTTCTGCTTGTTACGCTTCTTGTTACACAACGAACCTAAGAGCATACCGATTGCAGAAATTATTGCACCGGCTACAATCATTCCCCAATCCGGTGCATTCAGCTTGTCAAAAGCAATGTTGTTTGCCATTTTAAATGTTCCGTATTCAGCCAGCATATACATCACTCCGAAGAAAAGGGTGAATGCCCATTTTCCTTTTTTCCAAAAGTCATTTTTGCCGATAACAATGGACACAACGAATGTAGTTACAGGAAGAATAATCCAAAGGAACATCAAACTATAACCCATAGCATCACTTCCGCTTGTAAAGAACCAGAACACAATCATGGCAATCGCCCATACAAGCATATAAGATAGGATGGTAATAATTTTGTTTCTGTTAGCGTTGCTTTTTACAACATTTGTACTTTCTTCGAGATAATCATAATAGGTCTTCATTTTTTGCTCTCCCTTCAATAAATAGTCAAGAGAGACTTCGTAGCAATCGCTCATTTTAATGACACTTATGATATCCGGATAGGATTTTTCATTTTCCCAATTTGAGATGGTCTGACGACTCACTCCCAATATTTCGGCAACCTGTTCCTGTGTCAGCTTCTTTTCAAGTCTGGCTGCCTTGATTTTACTTCCAATATCATGCTCCATGCCATGACACCTCCCTTGCACTTTTATTATAGGATAACCACCGCTTGTAGTCTACCAAACGGCTTTGACATCGCAGAAAATACGTGTCAAAATGCTTTTACATTTGCTTTTTTATTACTTCTTCGCCTTTTCCTCTAATTCAAGCAGATACCTGTCATAGTCCGCCATGAACAATCTGTCTTGAATAACACGATACTTCTCAAATTCTGTTTCAGCTTTGGACTTGGCAATCTCCGCTGTGATTTTTCCGGCATCCTGCAAAACTTCTCTGTCATCCGCCATCAGGAATAAATCCGGGCGTTTGCTCCAATCTTCCATCGTCACTGGGATATGTCGTTCTGCACGGTCTTCTAAATTGTAACATAAAAAATTAAAAAGTCAACGTTAATTATCAAAATAATATAAAATTATATATTAAAAATTAGTACCAAAAGTTAAAATCAAAGCCTGCACATTTCAATCTGTGCAGGCTTTTTTTCACATTTCGTCTATAACTTCCGCAATCTCCGGCTCGGTGATCTGCTTAGCGTAATCATTATCGCCAAAGCACATAACATCTCCGATTTCCTTCTGGAATACCATTCTGAGCTTGCCGTCACGGACCTTCTTATCCGTATACAGCTTTCTGACCAGTGCGGTTTTGTCGATGTAATCGGGAATCGCAATGGGGAGCTTTGCACGTTCACACAGCTTTATTACACGGCTGACATTTTCGGGAGAAATATAACCGTACTTCTCACCGAGTTTCGCCTGTGCGATAAGCCCTATTGATACAGCCTCGCCGTGCAGCAGCTTGTAGTCGCTGACTGTTTCTATCGCTCTGCCGACAGTGTGACCGAGGTTAAGCACCTCACGCAGTCCTGATTCACGCTCGTCCTTCATTACGACCTTATACTTCACAGCGCAGTTATGCTCCGCTATATATTCGCAGGCGTCCTTATCGTTCACAAGTATCTTTTCGATGTTCTTTTCAAGATAATCGAACATTTCGCCATCTGCAAGGCAGGCGTGTTTTATTGTTTCGGCAAGTCCGCTTGAAAGTTGTCTTTCGGGCAGTGTTTTCCACGTTTCAATATCAAGATATACCTTTTCGGGCTGGTTGAACAGACCTATCAGGTTAGTAGCCAGAGGAGTATCGACCGCTGTCTTTCCTCCGACTGATGCGTCTGCGGCGGCAAGCAGAGTAGTGGCGTAATTGATAAAAGGTACGCCTCTGCCGAATGTACCTGCAACAAATCCTGCAAGGTCGCTCACAACACCGCCTCCGACCGCAATTACACAGCAGTCACGACGATAGCCCTTTTCAAGCATAGCGTCCTCGACAAACTCTTTCATTGCTCTGGTTTTCGATTTTTCTCCTTCGGGTATCACAAACATATCGGCACTGTAGCCCGCCGAAATGAGTTTTTCGTATATTCCTTTCGCATAAAGCGGCTCAACAATGCTGTCGGTTACAACGGCAAACTTCTTTATCCTGCCGCAAAGCCCGTTTTTAATATCGCTTATCAGCGTGTCTGAAAGACCTCTGCCGATTTCTATATCGTATGAATCGTCTACTATCTTTTTAAGTTCACAGAAAAATTTCATTGTTATTCCTCAAGGTACCTTGTGTTCGCCTGATATTCTGTCACTTCTGAGCTGTCCGCAGGCGGCGGATAGCTCTGTGCCGAATTCTTTTCTTCGGGTAACGTTTATCCTGTTCTTTTTAAGCTCGTCATAAAATGCCGTGATGTTTTCCTCACTGCTCCTTTTAAACTCGCTATCGGGGGACGGATTGTACGGTATAAGATTTACAAACAGCCGTGCATTTCCGATAAGTGCCGCTAACTGACGTGCGTTCTCTCTGCTGTCGTTTATTCTGTCAAGCAGTATATATTCAAGCAGAACCTTGCGGTTTGTACGTTCGACATAGTATTTAGCCGATTCTACGACTTGTGAGATACTATACCTGCGGTTTACCGGCATAAGCCTGTTTCTTATCTCGTCATCCGGGGCGTGCAGACTTACCGCAAGATTACACGGCTCTTTTCGCTCTGCAAATAATTTCATCTTGTCGCACAGTCCACAGGTCGATACGGTAATATGCTTTGTTCCTATTTCGATTCCGCCCGGAACAGTTACTATATCAAGAAAATCGCAAAGTGCGTCATAGTTGTCAAACGGCTCGCCTATACCCATCACGGTTATATTACTAATCGTTATATTTTGATACTTTTCGACAGTAAGTATCTGACTTACCATTTCACCGGCGGTAAGATCACGCTGTTTTCTGAGCCTTCCGCTGCAACAGAATTTGCAACCCATATTGCATCCGCTCTGCGTTGAGATACAGATACTGTTGCCGAACTTCTGACGCATCAGCACTGTTTCGACCCTGCACCCGTCCGATAACTCAAAAAGATACTTAGAAGTATCTACAGATTGTAATATTTCGTCGATTTTCAACTTTTCGAAGAAATATTTGTCGGATAGAAGTGCTTTTATATCGGCTGATGTAAGCGTCATTTCGTCGAAACCTGTCGCTCTGCGCTTATATATGTCACGGAAAATGTTGACGCACTGAGTAGCCCTGAAGCCGTTTTCGGTCAGCAGCTTCTCCGCTTGTTCATAAGTCAGCGAATATATGTCCGTCATTGGCTGTCTCCTGTATCGGCTTCTTCCGCAAGCGATTCCTGCTCGATGTCCTCGATTATTTCACGGATTTCTTCCACGCCCTCGTCGTTCATAGCGGAAAACTCTATCATATGAATGTCCTCGGCACAGGGTATCTCATTCATAAGTGATTCTCTGCGTGCGGCACGTTCCTTCTTTGAAAGCTTATCGGCTTTCGTCAGCACGACAACAAACGGTATCCCGTTGTCGATAAGAAAGTTTATCATCATTACATCGTCCGCTGTGGGAGGATGTCTGAAATCGACAAGCTGGAACACGAGCGTCAGGTTTCTGTCATCGGCAAGGTAGCCCTCGACAAGCCCTGCCCAGCGCTGTTTTTCGGATTTTGATACCTTAGCGTAGCCATAGCCGGGCAGATCCGCAAAATAGATATTGTCAACCGAATAGAAGTTGATAGTCACCGTCTTGCCCGGCATTGAACTTACACGGGCTAGGGACTTTCTGTTCAGTATCTTGTTTATAAGGGAGGATTTTCCTACGTTGCTCCTGCCCGAAAAGGCGATCTCGGCTTTTTCCGATTTCGGAATCTGGCTGAAAAGCCCGTAGGACGTATAAAATTCTGCCTTGTTAAAATTCATATTATATTTCCTTTACGGCATTCTTGCCCGGCTTTCTTGAAGCACGTGGCTTTGCTGACGGGAGCTTTTCATTGCTTTTCTTTGCGGCGGTAACATTCGGCTTTACAAGCGCTGTGTTAAGCACCGTGTCAATGTTTTCCGCAAGCACAAAGCTCATATTGCTCAGTATAACGTCATCAAGCTCCTTCATATCGGCCTTGTTTTCATCGGGTATGACCACCGTCTTGATACCTGCGGAATATGCCGCCATAGTCTTTTCACGCAGACCGCCTATCGGAAGCACCTTGCCGCGAAGCGTTATTTCGCCTGTCATCGCAACATCTCTGCGTACAGGGATACCCGACAGAGCGGATACCAGAGCGGTTGTCATAGTAACGCCTGCAGAAGGTCCGTCCTTTGGAACAGCACCCTCGGGAGCGTGAATATGAATGTCCTTGTTCTTATAGAAATCGGGGTCGATTTCATACTTGCGTGAGAGCGAGCGTGTAAGGCTGACCGCAATTTTTGCAGATTCCTTCATTACATCGCCCAGTGAGCCTGTAAGCTCAATCTTGCCCGTACCCTCCATTACAAGCACCTCAAGCGGTAAAAGAGTACCGCCGACAGAAGTCCATGCAAGACCGTTCACAGCGCCGATTTCATCCTGCTTTGAAATTGTTTCGCCCGTATATTTTCTTGCACCGAGATAGCCTTCGATGTCCTTAGCCTTGATATTTATTTTATCAGCCTCGCCCGATGCGAGCTTTTTAAGCGTCATACGGCAGATTTTGGCTATGTTTCTTTCCAGCTTTCTTACGCCTGCCTCTTTGGTGTAAAAGTCGATTATCGAGTATATCGCATCATTTGCAAAACGAACCTGCGGCTTTATGCCGTGCTTTTTAAGCTGTTTAGGAACAAGATGCTCCTTTGCGATATGGAACTTTTCTTCTCTTGTATAGCTGCCAAGCTCGATAACGTCCATTCTGTCGAGCAGGGGAGCGGGAATAGTATCAAGCGTGTTTGCGGTCGTGATGAAAAGCACATTGCTTAAATCTATCGGTATTTCAAGATAGTGATCCCTGAACGCTACATTCTGCTCGCTGTCAAGAACCTCAAGCATAGCACTTGCAGGGTCGCCCTTATAGTCAGTACCCATCTTGTCTATCTCATCAAACAGGATAACGGGGTTCATTGACTTTGCCTGCTTCAACGCATTGACAATTCTGCCGGGCATCGCACCTATGTATGTCTTTCTGTGACCTCTTATATCAGCCTCGTCACGCACACCGCCGAGCGAAACTCTTGCATATTTTCTGCCCAGAGCCGTTGCAATTGATTTAGCGACAGAAGTCTTACCTACTCCGGGAGGGCCGACAAGGCAGATTATCTGACCCTTCTTGTCTGCGTCCTTCCACTGATTGAGCGCAACTATTTCAAGTATACGTTCCTTGACCTTTTTCATGCCGTAGTGGTCATGATCAAGCTGTTTTTCGGCTTTCGCAATATCCGTCTTACCGTGTGTGTAAATATTCCACGGCATATCAAGCACTGTGTCGAGATATGTCCTGACAACAGCCGCCTCCTGTGAGCCGGGAGAAAGGTGCATCAGCTTTTCGCACTCTTTTATCAGCTTTTCTTCGGTATCCTCGTCAAAACCGCATTCTTCGATCCTGTCCATATATTCAAACGCTTCAGACTGCGGATCGTCAAATTCACCGAGCTGACGGGAAATAGCCCTCATCTGCTCACGCAGGTAGAAATCACGCTGATTTTTATCGAGAGCCTCTCTTACCTCATCGTTTATATCCTGCTCAAGACGTACTATATCTACTTCTTTGGCAAGGAATTTCACAAGCAGCTCCGCACGTCTATGAAGTGAAAGGCAGGATAAAAGCGCCTGCTTATCCTCAACTCTTAAATATACGTTGAAAACTATCAGATCGATAAGTTTTGAAAGATCCTTTTCAGCGAGTATGCCTCTGTAAAGCTCAATGGGCATTCTGGGCGACATTTCGCTGTACTGCTTGAATTCGGTGTGGATAGTGCGGATAAAAGCCGTTTTTTCGGCGGCACTCAGTGTATCGCTGAGCGCAGGCATAGGAGTGATGTCCGAAACAAGAAACGGATCATCCTGAGATATGCCGCACAGCTTCGCCGTATAAAGACCCTGCACAAGCACACGTCTTGCGCCGTCGGGCGTGTTCAGCGTCTGTCTTATTTCGGCAACCACACCTGTTTTGTAAAGATTTTCTGCCGCAACCTCGTCAACGTCCTCGTCTATCTGTGTCACAAGGAATATTCTTCTGTCGTTGTGTTCTATCGCTTCTTCGACCGCATTTATCGACCGATCCCTCGCTATATCAAAGTGGAGTATCATACTCGGAAATATTACAAGTCCACGCAGTGCGAGTGCCGGCATAGTTATGTGTTGATTTTTCATATTAGTCTGTCCTTTCTTGTCGTTCTGTATAAATAAGTCGAAACATTTCTGTTGTTTACTACCCATATTATGCTGTTTTGTATTGCAAATGTCAATACATTATTATACTATATCCGTCTGAAATTTGCAAGTAGTAGCCGGCTGTAAATAAAAACCGCCGTACATCTCTGTACGGCGGTCGTGTTGTAATATCCTTTTTTGAAAAACAGTAGGATTACTTGCTGAACTTAGCGTCTGCAATTTCATCCATAGACTTGCCTGCATCGTCATTCCATGCATACAGCTTACGGATTTCCTTACCAACCTGCTCAAGCTGCTGTTCGCTTTCGATACGTCTTACTGCATTGAAGTGTGAACGGCCCATCTTGTTCTCCATGATCCAGTTGCGAGCGAATGTACCGTCCTGGATTTCGCCGAGAACCTTCTTCATTTCCTTCTTTGTTTCGTCTGTGATAAGTCTCTTACCAACCTCGTAGTCACCGAACTCGGCTGTATCGGAGATAGAATATCTCATCATCTGGAAACCGCCCTTGTAGATAAGGTCAACGATGAGCTTCATCTCGTGAATGCACTCGAAGTAAGCGTTCTGAGGATCGTAGCCTGCTTCAACAAGAGTTTCAAAGCCTGCCTTCATTAAGGCTGTAACACCGCCGCAGAGAACGCACTGTTCGCCGAAGAGGTCTGTTTCTGTTTCCATCTTGAATGTTGTCATAAGTACGCCGGCTCTTGAACCACCGATACCTGCGGCATAAGCAAGACCTGTGTCAAGCGCTCTGCCTGTAGCATCCTGGTGAACTGCAACTAAGCAGGGAACGCCTCTGCCGATTGTGTACTCTGAACGTACTGTGTGACCCGGTCCCTTAGGAGCAACCATGATAACGTCAACGTCTTTGGGAGGTACGATCTGACCGAAGTGAATATTGAAGCCGTGAGCAAATGCAAGTGTCTTGCCTGCTGTAAGGTTAGGCTCGATGCTCTGCTTGTAAAGGTCAGCCTGTCTTTCATCGTTGATAAGAATCATGATGATGTCAGCCTTAGCTGCTGCCTCTGCCGCTGTGTATACTTCAAAACCTGCAGCCTCAGCCTTAGCCCATGACTTTGAGCCGTTGTAAAGACCGATGATTACCTTAACGCCGCTGTCCTTTAAGTTAAGAGCGTGAGCGTGTCCCTGGCTGCCGTAACCGATTATTGCAACTGTCTTGCCGTCAAGCAGAGAAAGGTTGCAGTCTTCCTGATGATAAAGTTTTGCCATTTTAAAGATCTCCTTTAAATTTGTTTTCGGAGTTTTGCCTCCGTGTATTAAAGCGTGGCTTTTACAGCTTCATAGAAGCCCCGCCTTTTTGCATTGCTATTGAGCCTGTACGGACGGTTTCCTTTATTCCGTACGGACGTAAAAGCTCCTCGAACGTTTTTATACGGGGAACGCTGTCGGATAATTCAAGCGTCATCGTATTTACCGTTATGTCGGAAATTTTTGCCTTTGCTATCTCGGCGAGCGAGATAAGCTCAGCCCTCTGTGACGGCTGGCAGGCTACCTTTATAAGTACAAGCTCTCTTGATAAAAGCTCCTCCGCAGGCAGATGACGTACTTTTATAACGTCTATCAGCTTGTTGAGCTGTTTTTCAATCTGCTCCAAGGTATATGCCGTTCCGTCTGCGATAATTGTGATACGGGAAATCTTCTCGTCCTCTGTAACGCCTACCGCAAGGCTGTCTATATTGAAACCTCGTCTTGCGAAAAGTCCCGCAACTCTTGCGAGAACGCCTGCGTGGTTTTCTACAAGTATTGATATAGTATGCTTCATAGGCTCACCCTTTACAGTATAGTCTTTTCATTTTCGGCTACTCTGACTTCAAGCAGATAACAGCCCTCTGACGAGAGCATCTCGTCAATCGCCTTGTCCGCATCGGCTATATCGGTAATTCTTTTTGCCCGTATGCCGTAGCTGTCAGCCAGCTTTATAAAATCGGGACTGCCGTCAAGGAAAACCGCTGTCAGCCTGTTGTCGTAACCGTTTGTCTGAAGCTCTCTTACCATACCAAGACGATTGTTGGTCATAACGATTACTTTTACCGCAATGTTATGCTGTATCATCGTCGCAAGCTCCATAAACTGCATCTGGAAGCTGCCGTCGCCGCATATTGCGACAACCTCGCTGTCCGGACGTGCCGCCTTTGCACCGAGAGCGGCAGGAACGGAATAACCCATTGTTCCCATACCGCCCGATGTTATGAATCGTCCGTTTTTAAGACCGATATTGTTGACGGTCCATATCTGATTCTGTCCTACATCGGCGCTTACAACGGAATTGTCCGGGAGCTTCTGTCCGAGAAGCCTTATGAAAGCCTTGGGATTAACGCAGCCGTCAGGCTCGTTGCCAATCGGCTTGTCCTGTGTTTTCTTTACCTCACTAAGCTCCTGCTTCCAGTCGTAGTGATCGTAATTCTTCACACATTCAAGCAGCTGTTCGAGTATATTCTTTACATCGCCTACAACGGGTATCGTTGCGGCAAGGTTCTTGCCTATTTCCGCAGGGTCAACATCTATATGTATTACCGTTGCACCCTCAAGTCTGCTTATTGCGGTGACCGCTCTGTCGCCTACTCTCGCACCGAGAAGTATCAGCAGGTCGCAGTTGTTGATAGCGTAGTTCGCACTCTTTACGCCGTGCATACCTATCATTCCGTAGAACAAGGGATCGTCCGCAGGAACACTGCTCATACCCATCATTGTATTGACAACGGGTATATCAGTCACCTGCATAAACTCTCTCAGCAGATTTACCGCACCTGCGGTAAAGATACCACCGCCCGCACAGATAAGAGGCTTTTTGCTCTTTTCTATGGCGGCAACGGCACGCTTTATCTGCAGCTTGTTTCCCTGAATGCTGGGCTTATACGAGCGTATATCTACCGTTTTCGGATATTCAAAATCTATTACTGACTTCTGAACGTCAAAAGGCATATCTATAAGCACAGGTCCCGGTCTGCCGGAGCCTGCGATGTAAAATGCGTTTTTGAAGATGACCGGCATTTCCGCAGGGTCTTTGACAAGATAACTGTGCTTTACGAAAGGCTCAGCCGCACCTGTTATATCTGCCTCCTGGAAAACGTCACGTCCTATCTGTTCACAGCTTACCTGTCCTGTGATAAGCACCATAGGTATGCTGTCCATATGGGCGGTTGCGATTGCCGTGATAAGATTTGTCGCACCCGGTCCCGATGTTGCTATAGCAACGGCAGGCTTTCCGGTCATACGGGCATAACCGCTTGCGGCGTGTCCGCCGTTTACCTCGTGGCGCACAAGCACATGGCGTATATCCGAGCTTATAAGCTCGTCATAAAACGGACATATAGCCGCACCCGGATAACCGAATACAGTAGTTATACCCTCCGCTTCGAGAGCCTTTACCATAGCTCTTGCAACCGTCATTTTTTCTGACGCCATCTATCGACCTACCCCTTTATAAGTGTTGATGAATATACTGTATTTTTATACAGCAAAGCCGCACGGTAATTTTTGTGCTTATAAATAATTATAACCGCTTTACAAATAAAAGTCAAGATTTCTTTGCATATAAATAGTCGCCTTGAGGGCGGTTTTCAGTATATTTTTCACATAAATACCGCTGTCGGTGACGTGATGTATATTTTGCATACGCTCACAGCCGTATTTTTTTTGCCGATAAACTTAAATTCAACTGTATATCTGCCGATAAATATACAGAGTAATTTTGCCTGCGGCGTTAAAATGCGGTTCAGGCGGAAAAGAGGCTTTTAATGGCGTTTGAACATCTGTGCGGTCAGGTCATGACCGACAGTAACGGAACGACTTACATAATATCCGATAATTTTTCGGTCATATATCCCGGTGACGCCCACCCCGACGTATACGAATGGGCTGATATTTCTGCGGTTAAAATCGACAAAAGCAGTATCACTGTCACTACAGGAAAGCAGACATATCACATACCCGACAGGGCGTTTACGGGCAGGGCGCAGTTTACAGCGGCAAAGACGCTGATATTGTCGCAGGTATCCGATAAGGAAACAGTGTGTGACGTTAGCGTAGAGGTGCTTCCCGACAAGCGCTTCTATTCAAATTACGATATACCCGACTCCGCTGTTTTTGCAAAAGGCGAATACAATCCCAAAGAGATACGTTCTTCCGTGCTGTCGCTCGTTCTGGGGAAAATGGGCAGACTGCTCTGGTGCATAGGGATACTTGCGTGCGTTGCCGCCGCAATTATTTTCCAGATGTATATCGGTTTTGCACAGGATACATGGTGGTATCTGTCCATAGGCGCATTCTTCTGTGCCGTAGGTGCGGTAGTGCTGACCTATCTTGTAATGGTGCTTATCGCAAAGATAAAATACTCCGGTCTTATCAGGAGCTGTGCGGATAACGATGAAACTATAACGTTTGCCGTATGCCCCGCAGGAGTATCCGCCGCAGAGGAGAGCGTATACAGCCCGCACGAGATAATTCGCTTCGGAATGAATGATAATTATATAGAAACCTCGTCAATGTTCATAGTCACAAGAAGGAATGTACCGCTTGTATGGATACCGAAATCGCTTTTTGACGGAGCGGCTCTTGACAGGATAGAACAGTACCTTGCGCTCGGAACGCAGGATAAATAAGCGAAAAGGAGCAGGGGATAATGAGTGAAAGAATACCCGAGGTCGTTTGTGAACGGATAAATATAAACGAAAGCGAAGTGCTTGTGTTCTCGGTCAAAAACGGACTTTCAAAGATAGGCATCTGCAGGATAAATTCCGAATATGATAAATACTGCCTTTATTCTCACGATGAGCCGGTAATGGCGATAAGCGGAGGAATGAATGATGATGACGCAGACAAGGTAATAAGCGAATACGGCAGTGCATCGGGCGGCTCGATAATTGCCGACAGCATAGACAGAGCGTATGAAAAGCTGGCGGCGGGAGGCTCTCCCGAATATGCCCTTGAGCCGCTTATGAGATTGCTTTCTGACGGACTTTATGCGGTAAGCTATGTTGAAACATATCCCACGGCAGGAGAAAATATGTTTTTCTGGTCGGGATACGGCGTGTCAAAACAGCTCAGAAACAGCAGCAGAAATATCAGATTAATCGGCGACAAGGCGTACAGCGCACCGTTTCTGATTCCTACCGAAAAGCCCTCGTCCTATGACCCCTCGCTGATAAAAAAGGCAAGCGTGAAAGGAACGAGAAACGGAGATCTGTTCGGAATATCCATTCATTTTTCGGGCCTTTACTCATTACTGCTGAAGGGACATTATGCGGCTTGTGCGGCGGCTATAGAAAACCGACCTTTTTATACGGTACAGATACAGCCGCTTAAAAATATATGGAAGATAACGGACGAAAACGAGGAGATTAAATCCATAGGTTTTTCCTCTGCGTCATTCAGAGTGCCGTTTGAATCTCTGACAAAGGAGCAGCTGAGAATCGGACTTACCGCAAGAAAATACGTTACCCCGGATACCTACGATACGATAAAGCAGAAGCTGGGGATAGTGCCGAAGTCAAGCCAGAAGAGGATACCGAAGCAGCTTGACATATTCTCCGAGCGTTATCCCGATGCGGATATGGTAGCCTGCGCACAAGGCATAGACGAGCTTACAAAGCCTATGCTTGACGCTCTGCTTGCAGGTCAGACCGAGCTTAACGGCAAGGTGATAATTTCGGAAAATTATTATAACAGCGTAACTGCCGCCTGCAACTACCTGCGTTATCACAGCAAGGACGATTTTATTGATTTTGCGCTGAACGTTATGCGAAATCCGGAGCTTTCCGCCACCTACGCATACGTTGCCTCCAGTCTTGCAAAGGTGCGTGACGAGCGTGTAAAGCAGTTCTTCACAGAGGTGAAGAATTCGGGCGATGCCGGATATTCAAAGATAATCGGTACGGCACGTTCCTATATCGATAACTATGACAAGTACGAGGAAATCTCATCGGAGGATTTCTTCAACGCACTTCCCGAGCCGAAACAGGAAAGAAAGCGTAAGGAAATAATTCATCTGACCGGCGACACGAAAAGTGAAGACAGGATAAGCTCCGAAACCGCAAAAATGATGGCTACCCACATAGCCACAATGATGGATAATAAAAGCAAATAAAATCATTACCGCCGTGTACATTTCCGTACACGGCGGTTTGCTGTCTGAGGACGGTATTGCTTATCCGGATGATCATTCACAAAAATTGTACGGTACGAAATTCACCCGCCACGCATTTTTTCTTGACTATAAGCATTAATTAGTGTAAAATAAAATTGTATAACTAAGGCAACACCGCACAATTAACGGCTATCGCCTTTGCCGCACGCTTGCTTGCGTATTTTCCGTCATCTTGCACAAATTTCGCTTGACAGGCGTCAGCCTGCCCGCACTCAATTTATACAATCTGACGAAAAATCTGACTGCGCAATCGCACGACAATAATTATGCGGTATTGCCCTAAAAAACGGGAATGAATCCGGAGGGTATAATTTATGCTTTTACATCAGGTAAAGCTGCCGCACTTCAAACATTCCGCCGAAAGCGAAACAGTAAAGCTACCTATGCCCGACAAGGTAGTGATAAGTATGGCTCAGCATCTCGGCGCACCGTGTACCCCGACAGTAAAGGTCGGCGACAAGGTGAAGATAGGCGATGTGATAGGCAGCAGTGAGGCGGCTATGTCCGCACCCGTTCACAGCAGTATATCGGGAACGGTAACGGCAATAACCGATGTCCTGCATATATCGGGCAGGAATATGCAGTCGGTCGTTATTGAGAATGACGGCCTCGAACAGATCAGCGACAGCGTCTGTCCGCCTACTGTAGAAAACAGGGAGCAGTTTTTACAGGCGGTAAGAAACAGCGGCTCCATAGGTCTTGGCGGCGCAGGCTTTCCTACCTCGCTGAAGCTCGGCTTTGACCCCAAAGAAAAACAGCCCGATTTCCTTATTATAAACGGTGCGGAGTGCGAGCCTTACATAACCTCCGACTACCGTTGCTTTATGGAGGAGGGCGAGGACGTTCTTGAGGGCGTGTTGCTTATGCTGAAATATCTCGGTATACCGAAGTGCGTTATCGGCATTGAAAAGAATAAGCCGAAGGCAATCGAGAAAATGACAAGGCTTTGCGAAAAGCACGACAACATCACGGTAAAACCGCTCAAATCAAGCTATCCGCAGGGTGCTGAGAAAACGCTTATCTTCAGCACGACAGGCAGAGTAGTAAAGGAAGGCACACTGCCCATTGCAAGCGGCTGTATAGTGGTCAATTCCTCCACTGCGGCATTTATCGCACAGTATATAAGAACGGGTATGCCGCTCGTAAAAAGAAGAATAACCGTTGACGGAAATATTGTGAAGAAGCCGTCAAACTTCATTGTTCCCGTCGGAATGTCGATAGGCGAGATAGTGTATTACGCCGAGCTTTCCGACAAGCCCGACAGAATAATACTCGGCGGACCTATGATGGGTGCGTGTGCATTCGACCCCGACTATCCGCTTTCCAAAACAAACAACGCAGTGCTTATGTTCGCAGACAGCCCCGTGTATGAGCCGTCAGATTGCATACGCTGCGGTAAGTGCGTAAAAGCCTGCAGTATGAATCTTCTGCCGACAGAGCTTGAACACGCATTTGATATGAGGGACGCAAGGCAACTTGAAAAACTGAAGGTAAACCTCTGCGTCAACTGCGGCGCTTGCAGCTTTGTCTGTCCGGCAAAGCGTAACCTTGCGGAAAAGAATCAGCTTGCAAAGGCATTTCTGCGTGAGCGGTCAACAAGGAAAGGAAAGTAAGGGTATAATATATGTCTAAACTTATAATAGAGCCGTCACCGCACATAAAGTCGGGTGTTACGACTCAGAAGATAATGCTGAGCGTTATTATAGCACTGCTCCCAGCCCTGTTTGCGTCTGTGTGGATCTTTGGACTCAGAGCGCTCATAATGACAGTAATATGCTGCACGTCCTGCGTGATTTTCGAGTGGGCTTGCAGAAAGATAATGAAAAGAAGCAACACGATAAGCGATTTGTCCGCTGTGGTAACAGGTATGCTCCTTGCGTTCAACCTGCCCGTTACATTGCCTTTTTATATGGCGATAATCGGTTGCTTTGTAGCAATAGTAATAGTAAAGCAGTTCTTCGGCGGTATCGGTCAGAACTTTGCAAACCCTGCTATAACAGGCAGAATAGTGCTTATGCTGTCGTTCACGTCCTATATGACGACATGGGCAGAGCCGTTCTACTACAGAAATGCAGGAGAGATAGTAACTACATCGACACCTCTTGTAAGCGAAACGCCTGCTTCGCTTGCCGACCTGTTCTTCGGAACAACAGGCGGCTGTATCGGCGAAACCTGCGCTCTTGCACTGCTTATAGGCGGAATTTTCTTAGTGGCTGTCCGTGTAATATCGCCAGTAACTCCTCTGTGCTTCATCGGTACGGTGTTCGTGCTGTCGATATTCTCTACAGGAAGCCTTGAGGGTGCGTTAGCGTCTGTTCTTTCGGGTGGACTTCTGCTCGGTGCAATATTCATGGCTACCGACTATGCGACTACTCCCATCACCACAAAGGGCAGGATAATATTCGGCATCGGCTGCGGCCTTGTGACTATGCTCATACGTTGCTTTGGCAGTATGCCTGAGGGCGTATCATACTCGATACTGCTTATGAATATCCTCTCTCCGCTTATTGACCGCTTCACAGTGCCGAAGGCATTCGGTGCGGCAAGTGAGCAGAAAGGCGGTAAGAAATGAACGTACTGAAAAAAATCAAGCCCGTGCTTGTATTGTCAATTATCTGTACTCTTATCTGCGCACTGTTGATAGTCACATATAATCTGACTTATGTCGATACGTCCGGTGTACTGACGGATAATCTGAAAGCAGGCTGTATCGCCGCAGACGGCGAGGGCGAATATGCGCTTATCACCGATAAGGCGGCGGCAAAGCTGGACGGCGAAGAATTCGGTAATATCTCAAAGATAGTAAAGAACAAGACAAAAGGCACGTTCCTTTTTGAAACCGTTGTTGACGGCTATGCCGCAGACGGCATCGACGCAGTAATAGCAATAGACAAAAACGGCGCAGTAAGCGGTATAAGCATTATTGCACTCGGCGAAACTCCCGGTCTTGGCTCAAAAATAAACGACGATGCATTCCTGCAGAGATTTTACGGAGTGAAGTCGGATATTTCAATAGTCAAGTCAGAGCCGAAAAACGAAAACGAGGTACAGGGAATTACAGGCTCGACGCTTTCCTCAAAAGGTATGGCGAAGGCTGTAAATCTTGCCGTAAAGGCGTACTCGGTAATGGATAAGGAGGTACAGCCGAATGAGTAATTTGAAGGAATTTACCAAAGGACTTATTAAAGAAAATCCGAACATGGTAATGCTGCTCGGTATGTGTCCCACGCTCGCCATTACAACAATGGCGGCAAACGGTGTAGGTATGGGACTTTCCACAACGTTTGTACTTGTATGTTCAAATATAGTTATCTCACTGCTTAAAAAAGTGATTCCCGATACGGTAAGACTTCCTGCATATATAGTTATAGTAGCAGGCTTTGTAACATTTGTTAGCCTTATATTACAGGCTTTCGCCCCCGACATCTATTCGAGCCTTGGTATGTACCTGAGCCTTATCACAGTTAACTGTATCATTCTCGGCAGAGCGGAAATGTTCGCTTCTAAAAACAAGGTCATCCCGTCGATAATGGACGGTCTTGGAATGGGACTCGGCTTTACTCTGACGCTTGTGCTTGTAGGCTCTGTCCGTGAGATATTCGGTTCGGGTCAGTGGTTCGGAATTACCGTAATGCCTGAATTTATAGAGCCTATGACGCTGTTCATTCTCCCCGCAGGCGGATTCTTTGTACTCGGTGCCGTTATAGCCGTTGTAAACCGCCTTATGAAGAAAAAGCCCCGTGAGATCGGCTGTCACAACTGCCCCAACGCAGAGGGCTGCCCCGGTGCCTGCGACAAGGCAAACAGTAACGGAGGTGAGCAGTAATGGAAATCGCAAAAAATCTGATGATAATACTGCTGACAGGCATTCTGACCGAGAACTTCGTATTATCGAAATTCCTCGGTATCTGCCCCTTCTTAGGCGTTTCAAAGAAGCTCGACAGCTCAATAGGCATGGGTGCGGCGGTTACATTCGTAATGGTCTGCGCAAGCCTTGTTACCTATCCTATCTACTACGGAATACTTGTTCCGCTCGGAATAGAGTATATGAATACGATAGCGTTTATCCTTGTAATCGCCGTATTCGTTCAGCTTGTTGAAATGGTGCTGAAAAAATATATGCCGCCGCTTTATAAGTCGCTCGGCGTGTATCTTCCCCTTATCACCACAAACTGTGCTGTACTCGGTGTTACACTGCTCAACCTTACAAAAGACTACGACCTTTTAGAGAGCGTTGTAAACTCGTTCGGTGCGGGTCTTGGCTTTATGATAGCTATGATAATATTCTCAGGTGTACGTTCAAGACTTGAACGCTGTGATATACCTAAGGCACTTCAGGGTGCGCCGATAACGCTTATGGCGGCTTCGATAGTATCGCTTGCGTTTATAGGCTTCGGCGGCGTAGTTGACGGAATTTTCGGCGGTTAAGCGAAAGGAAAGACGATGAAAGAATATATTTTACCTATACTTATATTTCTCGGCTTCGGCGCACTTTCGGGTATATTACTGCTGATAGCGTCAAAGGTGCTGGCTGTAAAGACAGATGAAACCGAGGCAAAGATAACCGAGGCACTTCCCGGTGCAAACTGCGGCGGATGCGGTTATTCGGGCTGTGCAGGCTATGCCGCCGCCGTAGCTCATGACGGCGCTCCGACTAACCTGTGTAAGCCGGGCGGAGCGGATGTTATGAAGAAGATAAATGCAATAATGGGTACCGAGGGCGGAGAATTTATCCGTGAGGTAGCCTATGTGGCCTGCAACGGCTGTGAAAAAGCGACTAAGGACAGATTTACATTCACAGGAACAAAGTCCTGCGCCGCTGTTGAGAAATTCTACAACGGCAAGGTCGAATGCCGCTTCGGCTGTGACGGCTACGGCGACTGCGCAGCGGTTTGCGGTAATGACGCAATTACGATTACTGACGGCGTTGCGGTGGTTGACCCTGCTAAGTGCGGCGGTTGCGGAAAGTGCGTTACCGCCTGTCCGAATCACCTTATATTCCTCCGAAAAGAAACAAGCACAGTTGCTCTGCGTTGCTCGTCAAAGGACAGCGGCAAGGTCACAAGAACGGTATGTACAAACGGCTGTATCGGCTGTAAGATATGCGAGAAAAAATGTCCTCACGGTGCGGTTATCGTTGCGGATAACCACGCTGTTATCGACTATGACAAATGTACCTCGTGCGGCACCTGCGTATCTGCCTGTCCGAGAAAGTGCCTTGTCAATATAACCTGCACACATTCCGAAAAGGCGGAGCAGGCGGACAATTAATCCGATTATTTCAGGCAAACGAAAGGAAACCGACAAGAGATGTCAAAAGCAAAGAGAAAGAACAGTTCATACAAGACAGAACCTAAGAAGCCCGTGATAAACAGCCGCAGTGACAGAATACGCTATGCAAATCAGAAGCTGTACGATTATCCGCTGTCTGTCACTTGGTTTCGCATATTCAAGACCGTGATAACGGTACTGCAGGCTGTTATGTCGGGCTACTCGGCTATAGTATGCGTTGTGTCGGTATTTGCGTCATTCAGCGATGAAGTGCAGAAACAGGCAAATGCCGCCGCAATACCCGGCTTTATTGCATACAATATCGTAATGTCGGTACTGCTTGCGGCTGTTGTTCCTCTTTGCGTCATAATGTTCAGACAGCTTTCCGAGCTGACGCAGAAATCTTACGGTTTCCTTAAATTTTTCCTCATCTATACTTCTGCGGTAAACGCAGTCAGCACTTCGGCAAGCGAGCTTTTCAGAGTTGCGCTGTTCAGCGGTGTTAAAGACTATGACATCAGCATAACAAATATACTTTTCGCAATTTTCTCAGTAGTATTTATGGCAGTATGGCTCATTCTGAATTTAAGATATTTCAAAAACAGAAGGAGCCTTTTCAGTGATTGAAAGGACGTAACAAAATGGATGAAAACGCAAAAAAGAATGAACGTGAATTAAGAAAATATCGTGCAAAGCTCAGAATGGATTATTATCCGTTGCCGCTCAGGTGGTTTAAATTTTTCCGCTATGTGTCGATGATACTCAATATCATAAGCTGCATATCGGGTATAATCAGCTATATTCTTATAGCCGCCACAATTAACAATTCCGAAGCCATCGAAAAGATACAGGTTGCCTTTGCCGAAATATCCGGAATGAATATGGAATTATTCACGGTAATTGCCGTAGCGGATTTTCTGGTAACGGTCTATCTTCTTGTGCTGTGTGTGCTTGTGTTCAAACGAATGGGTACGCTTGCAGTCTCGGGATATAATCTGATAGTTACCTTTCTGATTTCTGTTCCTGTTATAAACGGCGTGCGACAGCTTATGTCAGGATGCCTTAATGTTATGGTCAATCCGGAGGTTTATACATTCGGAGATACTGTCAGAAATATGATAGTGATGATAGCATTTTCGGGTGTCGCATCACTGCTTAATTACATTTATTTCAGAAAGCGTAAGAGCCTGTTTACAGACAACCCCGAAATTGACAATATTGAAATCGACAACGGAAGCGTTCAGCTTCAGCACTATGACGAATGCCCGTTCTGCCACGCAAAGATAAACGGCAATTCGTCCTTCTGCGAGCATTGCGGAAGAAATTTCACCGAACCGGCGGATAATGGTGAGGATAATTCCCGGAAGGAATAAAAAATAATGAAAGTTACAGAGTTGTTTTCACTCGGAGCAAATGAAATTAAAAACCGTCTGCCTATGGCAACTGCGGCAAAGTTTTCTACTCAGAAGATAGAGGGCAAAAGCGGAAAAAGCCTGCTCGCCGCCTGTATATCACGGTATAACTGCCGTATCATTCCGATAGCGGCGATCATAATGATAATCTGCACGTTTATGTCGGTTCTGTTTGAAAATGTAATTACCGACGGCGGCTCGGCTGAGATTGCAGGAGAGGTGCTGATACTGTTCACCGCAGTGTGCGGTGTCGGCTTCGGATTTTATTTCAGCGGAAAATACCCGTCATATTATCCTTATGTATTCTGGGGACTTTATCTGATTTCATACTGTATAAAGGTCACCGGCTGTATTTCCGGGGCGGCGGGACTTTCACAGACAGCGGTAACAATAATGGTTTTCGCCGCCGTTCCCGTTTTCGCACCTGCCGCATCGGCGTTCTTCCTCGGAATAATCCCCGTGTGGTATACGATACTCTGTAATATAAACAATGTTTCGGGCTATTACCCGTTCACAGTGTGGGGACTTGCCTTGCTCGGCTTTTTCATATCCTGCTCGATGTACAGCCTTTACACCGCCAGAATGATAAATTCAAAGCGTATAAAGGACGACAGAGAGAGGATGAAGATGTCTGCGGTAATGGACAGCCGTACAGACCTCTATAACAGGGCATACGGCATAGAAAAGGCTACAGAGCTTCTCAGAAGCGGCAACAGCATTGCACTTTTACTTGTCGATATAGACAATTTTGCGGAATACAACCGCATTTACGGCAATGAAAAAGCCGATGAAGTGCTTTTTGCCGTAGCCAACTGCGTAAAGATAATATCAAAGCCTAAGACGGATATTATCTGCAGATATGAGGGCGATACTATCCTTGTCTGCCTTACGGTAAAAGCCGATAAGGATGCAATTGTACTCAGCGAGGAGATACGCAGTGCCGTAAGGGATATGAAGATACCGTTCCCCGAAGCAAGCCGTTACCGTAACATAACAGCGACAGTAAGCGCCGCAAGAGGTATGCCCGGCGATACCTATGACGATATATATGTCAGGGCGATGCGCTCCCAGAGCGTTGCAAAACGCATAGGCGGAAACTGCATAGCATTCAAGGAACACACCTTCAGACCCGACGGAGAAAAATAAACACAAAAAAACCGCTGCTTTTTGGCATCGGTTTTTCGGACTGTCGATAAACTGATTGTTATTAAAGCCACACAGTTAAATATATCGCCACCACCGCCGAAAACATTTTCAGTGCCGACAGGGCATTAATAATTTCGTGAGTGTATCAGTGCAACTGCACTGACATTGACTCTTCAAAAAAACGCCACTAACCTGAGATATATGTACTAACCTGCGGACATGTAGCGTTAAGCGTCCCTGTATTGACAGGATATACAATGTTCAGGTGGTTATTCGAGTTTGTCCAACACCCCGACGGGGTGGGGGTGTGAGTAAGGAAAGAGGGATGCCACGCTGAGCATTGCTTTAGCAATGCTCCCGCTCCTCACGTCGCTCAAGAGGAATAACTGATTTGGGAGAAAACCTAAGGGACAGGGTATAGGGCTGAGCACTAACCTTTGGCAAGTGCTCAATCGTTTCGCTTTGCTTCACTGCGGCAGTCCAGCGGAGCTTTAGCGGAGTGCACGAGCCTTGCGTAAGCGAGGCTCAGACTTGCACCTAGTCTCTTTGGTTCTTTCCCTCGTTAATATTGACAGGTGTATTAATTCGAATAGCGAACCCGAGAAGTGTTATCCGACAAACAGAAATATCGGTAGCTTGCTATCATAGCCTGAACTTAATGATATAACAGAAGTACATCAAATACAAGACTTTTTCTAAAGCTAAAACCGATGCTTTTTGGGCATCGGTTTTTTTAATCTCCTGCTTTACAGCACCTTTATAAGTTCGTCATAAATCGGCGCATAATGCTCGTCCGTTATGCCGAAATCCATTTCCTTGTACGACCATACCGCACGGGCGATATGAAGCTGTTCAAACGCTTCGTTTATCATTCTGAACCAGTTCAGTGTGCTTTCTGGGTCAGCTCTGTCTATTACGCCGTATTCACCGCAGTAAAGAGGAAGCTCCAGCTTTTCCGCTACCTTTACAGCGTCGGCAAACATCTTTACAAAGAAGCCGCTGTCAATCATACCTGTTATACCGTCAAAATCCGAAGTGAAATCCTCACCGAAATATTTTCTGCTGTCCGCAAGAAGCTTTTCGGCTGTAGCAGGGAATTTTGTGCGGTATGACTTATCAAGGCGATCTACCCAGCCGGCACCCTGATGAGTGAAAACAAGCGGATTATAGCAGTGGAATGTCAGCACTATGTTTTCATCCCAATCAATGTCAAGGAGCGTCAGCCCGTAAATGCTCGAGTTGAAGATACCGCCGATGACTATTTTTGTTTCGGGGGCTATTTTTCTTATCTCCTTTACGGTACGGCTTGCTATCTTGTTCCACGAATCTGTGAAATCTGCGCTTGTGACTTCGTTGAGCAGTTCGAACGCTATATGACTGTCATTTCCGTAACGCCTTGCTATCTCCTGCCACAGATATACAAACTGATCCTGCAGCTTTTCGTTGCCGAAAAATCCGCAATAGCTCGGATCGTCAAAGATATATCCGCAGGTCTTGTGCAGATCTATAACGATATTAAGACCGTGCTTTTTGCACCAGCCGACACAGCTTTCAATGTAAGCCATTCCGCTTTCGATGATTTCGCCGTCATCCGTCTGGATAACATTGTAATCTACAGGCATACGGACGTGATCAAGTCCCATTGTCGCTATCTTTTCAATATCCTTTTCGGTTATGAAGGTGGAATAATGCTCGTCATTGTACTTGGTTCCACACTGCGAGATCCAACCGCCCAGGTCTATACCCTTATAAAATCCGTCAAAATTTCTCATGGTTTTCCTCCTTGTTCTTTTCGGCACCGTACAGGGTCAACCCCTGCAATTTCCCTTGTTTACAGCTTTATTATAACAGCAGGCAGGAAAAATCAATACCTGAATTGTGGCGGATTTTATATATTTGTGTGATTATTTTCTGCCGAGCGCTTTCGCAAGATCCTTTTCCGGAACGTCGGTCGGTGTGATGTTGTAGTTCTTTACAAGTATATCAAGCACTCCCGGCGAAACAAACGCAGGCAGAGTAGGGCCGAGGAAAATATTCTTTATTCCGAGATATAAAAGCGTCAGCAGTATGCAAACAGCCTTCTGCTCATACCACGACAGAACAAGCGTCAGCGGCAGGTCATTCACCGAACAGCCGAAAGCGTCCGCAAGTGCAAGTGCGATTCTTATAGCGCTGTAAGCGTCATTGCATTGTCCGCAGTCGAGTATTCTCGGTATGCCTTCGATCGTACCGAGGTCAAGGTCATTTATACGGTACTTTCCGCAGGCGAGCGTCAGGATAAGCGTATCGGGCGGTGTTGCTTTTGCAAAATCCGTGTAGTAGCTTCTGCTCGGACTTGCGCCGTCACAGCCGCCTATCAGGAAGAAGTGCTTTATCTTTCCCTGCTTTACAAGCGCTACTATCTCATCCGCTCTTGACAGTACGGCATTATGAGCAAAGCCCGTCATAACCGTATGACCGCCGTTCATACCCGTCATTTCCTTGTCCTCGTCATAGCCGCCGCATTCGAGAGCCTTTGCTATAACAGGCGAAAAATCCTTATCGTCACCGATGTGGACAAGCTCGGGATAAGATACAACCGATGTTGTGAAAACTCTGTCGCTGTAGCTCTGCCTTACCGGCATAATGCAGTTGGTGGTGAAAAGTATCGGGGCGGGAATATTGTGAAATTCCGACTGCTGGTTCTGCCAGCCCGTGCCGAAGTTGCCCTTTAAATGCTTGTACTTTTTGAGTTCGGGATACCCGTGCGCAGGGAGCATTTCACTGTGGGTGTAGATGTTTATACCTTTGCCCTCTGTCTGTTCGAGCAACAGCTTTAAATCATGCAGATCGTGACCGCTGATCACTATAAACGGACCTTTTTCTATCGTCAAAGGAACGACAGTCGGCACGGGATTACCGTAGCTTTCCGTGTTTGCACTGTCAAGAAGCGCCATGCACCTGAAATTTACTTCGCCTGTTTTAAGCACAAGCCCTAACAGCTTGTCCGGATCGCTTTCGCCCTCGATTGCCCTTAGCGCCGTGTAGAAGAAGGAATTTACCTCGCTGTCGGCTTTACCGAGTGCAAGAGCGTGATACGCATACGCCGCCATGCCCTTGATGCCGAACAGAATAAGCGATTTCAGCGAGCGAATATCATCGCTTGCTTCCCATAGCCTTGAAAGGTCGTAGTTGTCGACCTTGCTCTTGCATATTTTTCGTTTCTCCTCCTCGACCTCTGCTGTCAGTTCATTTACAGTTTTTGTATTGAAGCTGACATTGGTGATAGTCGTGAAAAGTCCTTTCAAAACAAGTCGGTCTGTGCTGTCCGTAGGAGTACCGCACTCTGCCGCTTTTGCAAGGCCTATAAGCGCACCTATAAGCTCGTCCTGCGCCTTTGCGGTATCGCTTTTTTTACCGCATACGCCTGCTTTTCCGCTGCATTTTTCGTTGTGTGCCGTCTGCTGGCACTGAAAACAAAACATTTCGTCCATAAAAATTACCTCCTTGCCCTATTCTGCGATAATTGAGAAAGAATATACACCGATAAGATATTCTTGACACGGCAGACAAAGAGTTCTATAATAGTTAATGTCGGTTATATAATGCTAACGGATAATTCGCCGTATAATGCAGAGAATATCGGGAAAACCGTAAACCGACGGAGGTTACAGATGGATAAAAATATGTTAAGTGAATATGCAAAATTGATGGTAAAGGTCGGCGCAAACGTTCAGAAAGGGCAGAAGGTACGCCTCTACGCTGAGGTTGATCAATACGAGCTTGCTACCCTTGTTGCGAAGGAGTGCTACAATGCAGGCGCAAGCTATGTTGAGATGTTCTGGAGCTGCGGCGCTGTAGAAAGGCTTCATTACGAAAACGCTTCGGTAGAAACGCTTGGTACCGTTCTTAACTGGGAAGAAGAAAGGCAGAAGCAGATGGTTAAAGATCTGCCTGCAAGGATTTTCATAGAATCTGCCGATCCCGATGAGCTGAGCGGTATTCCTGCGGATGTAATTTCAACGGTCGGCAGGATGCGTTCAAAGGTGCTTAAGAAGTACCGTGACGAGATAGACGGTAAGCACCAGTGGCTGATAGTTGCCGCCGCTTCACCCAAATGGGCAAAGAAGGTGTTCCCGGACGATGACAGCAATACCGCAGTGGAAAAACTTTGGAACGCAATTTTCTCCTGCGTTTATCTTGACGGCAATAAAAACTGGGAGCAGGTGTGGAAACAGCATACCGATACTATGAGGGAAAAAGCCGATTGGCTCAACGGCAAGCGCTTTAAATCCCTCAGATACAATAGCAGTAACGGCACAGATTTCACCGTACAGCTTATTCCCGGGGCGAAGTGGTGCGGTGCGGCTGACATAAACCGTGTAAACGGAGCGGCTTACGTTCCGAATATGCCGACAGAAGAAGTGTTCATAAGCCCGATGAAGGGAAAGTGCGAGGGCAGACTTGTCGCTACTAAGCCTCTGAGCTGGTCGGGCAACCTGATAGACGGCTTTGAGGTGGAATTCACAAACGGCAGGGTATCCGGCTGTAAAGCAAAGCAGGGCGAGGAAATACTGAAGAAGATGTTCGCTATGGACAGTGGTGCATCAATGCTTGGTGAGGTAGCACTCGTTCCTAAGGAATCCCCGATAAACCGTTCCGGACTTCTGTTTATGAATACCCTCTTTGATGAGAATGCCTGCTGTCACGTTGCGGTAGGCGAGGGCTTCCAGGAGGTTATCGAGGGAGCCGAAAATATGACTCTTGACGAAATTCACGCTCTTGGCGTAAACGATTCTATAATACACGTTGACTTTATGATAGGCTCTGATGACCTTGATATAACAGGAATTTGCGATGACGGCACAGAGATACCCGTGTTCAGAAACGGAACGTGGGCGTAAGCATGAAAGGATAAACCCACAGTATATAATCTGTCGAATTTATTGAATTCCCAAATTACATTGCAGTAGTATTGCATTGCTGTCAAAAATATGCTAAAATATAATCGTAGATAATTTCCAAAACAGCAAAGGACCGATCAGTAATGACAATAGCGATATGCGATGACAGTGCTATAGACTGCTTACTGTCTAAATTTCTGATAAGTGAATATTTCAAAAAGCACAGAAAGACGTGCGACATAGTCACCTATGAAACAGGCGCAAAGCTGATTTCCGACTTTGAGGACGGAGCGGTTTTCGACATTGTTTTTATGGATATATATGTCGGGGAGGAGCTGGGCATAGATATTGCAGGAAGGCTCAGGAATGAAGGCTACGATAACCTGCTGATATTCTCTACTATCACTCCCGAATACGCAATAGCGAGCTACAGCGTCAAGGCAAACGGGTATATTCTGAAGCCCTTCAGCACCGAAAGAATAGAAAGCGTTCTTGACAGAGTGCTTGAGCATTATGTGAAGGACTATATCCGGATAAAAGTACGCAACAGCTATGTCAATATTATGTACAGCGACATTATCTATATCGAAAGCCGCAATAACCGCTGTATACTTCACACTGCCGATGAGGAATATCCGCTTTATATGAAGCTCGATGATATAGAACAGCAGATTGCCGATGAAAAGTCACGCTTTCTCAGATGCCACAGGAGCTATATCGTCAATATGGATCACATCACGGCGGTTGATGAACAGTTCAGATTGGATAACGGCGACAGCGCACTGATACGGAGCAGAAGCAGAGCGCAGATCAAAAAGACTTATCTCGCATACTCGCAGTCGGGTAAAGTAAAGCATAAAAAGCAATAAGCATCCGGATAAAACCGGATGCTTAAGTCTGTCGAAAAACCTATATCGTTGATAAAAATGGGGTCGCAGGGGCGGAGCCCCCGTACAGGTCGTCAGCCATTTGTGCCACTGCATCGTGCAGTGGCTTTGTGTGGCTGACTGCAAGCATCCTTGCTTGGACTAGGGGCGGTAGCCCCAGTAATATAGCCCCTTCCCACGGGGAAGGGGTTTGGGGTTAGGGATAGAGAATTTGCTCTATTTTTTATAAAAACATACTTTTTCTACAGGCTGAAGCATCCGGATAAAACCGGATGCTTTACTTATATATTCTCTCTTATAAACTCCGAGATCAAACGGTATACATTTTCCCTCTGCACTTCCTGCAGTATGCTGTGACGCATTCCGTCAAATATTTCAAGTCTGACATCAAAGCCGTTTTCGATAAGAAGACCGGCTTTCTCTTTTGCATAAGCGCCTTTATCGCCCACCATATCCTGTGTTCCGCTCATTAAAAGAACAGGCGGTTTCGGTGAAACATTCTTAAGATAATCCTTGCACTGTACTTCGTTTGCAAGCTGTAAAAAGCTCCTGTAGAAGCGACAGCTGTACATTTTGTTGGTATACGGGAGAGTCTCATAATATAAAGCACGCTCAAGGTCTGATGTCACCCAGGATACCGTGCATTTTTCCGGAAAAGGCTCCGCAACCTTTCCGAACAGCTTCAGGAATACGTCCATACTCGGAGCATCTGCGCCTTTTTCGGAAATTTCCGCTTCTATGTCCGACAAAAGCGCTTTCGTATCATGTATATACGGACAGCCCGTAAGTATAACTCCGCTGTAAAGCGAGCTATCGCAGTGGCAAATAACATATTGAGCCATCTGTGCGCCAAGGCTGTGACCGAGCAGAAACAGCGGTGTGTCACTTTCCGAGTGAACGTATGATGAAAAATCACCGCATTCCTTAGCTGCGGTCTGAACGATATTGTCTATATCCGCAGGCAGTGCCGTCCTTCCGTGTTCACGGTATTCGCAAAGATACACCGAAACTCCTTTAGCGGTAATATATTCTGCGAACTGTTCGTAGTATTCCGACATTTCGCCAAGCCCGTGAATTATCTGTATTTTTGCCCTTTCATTATCGGAAAGCCATTTCTTGCAGTGCATTCCTTTGTATTTAAATTCCTGTGTAGTCATAAAATTCTCCGTAAAAACAAAGCAGGCATTTTCAGCCTGCTTTTGTTTGCTATTTCTGTTATTCTTCCATAGGCCCATCAAGATGAATCTGACCGTCCTCACGCAGATGGAACTGCTTGACCATCTTCTGAAGCTCTTTCGCCTGAGCGGCTGTAAGTGCGCTTGCACTTGCACTTTCCTCAGCTGTGGCGGCATTGTTCTGAACTACCGCTGAAATCTGACTTACGCTTGAAAGCACCTGGTCAACCATAGTTGCCTGCTGTGCCGAGCCGTCTGATATTTCGTTGATAAGTGTGTTTGCGTTGCTGAAACGCTCCATAACGCTTTCGATAGTCTGTGCAGTTGAATCTGCAATAGCCGTGCCGTTTGAAACAGCCTCTATAGTGCTGCCGATAAGCTCGCTTGTTGTCTGTGCGGCTTCTGCGGACTTGCTCGCAAGGTTTCTTACCTCGTCTGCAACAACGGCGAATCCCTTGCCGGCTTCACCTGCTCTTGCGGCCTCTACAGCGGCATTAAGGGCAAGTATATTTGTCTGGAATGCGATGTTGTCGATAGTGTTGATGATCTTCTCAATCTCGGCTGATTTTTCGTCTATAATCTTCATAGCGGCAAGCATCTTCTGCATTTCTGCATTGCCTTCCTTAAGGTCGGTGGTTGCCGTATCTGAAATTTCGCTTACATTCTTTGCGTTTTCTGCATTCTTGTTAACTCTGCCGGAAATATCGCTTACATAGTCGGAAAGCTCACGGATAGACGCTTCCTGCTCACTTGTGCCCTGTGCAAGCGCCTGCGAACCGCTTGATACCTGCTCGGAGGCATCGTATAGCATAGTTCCTGCCTTCTGTATGCTTGAAAACGAGTCATTAAGATTTACAAGTATCTGCTCAAATGCCGACTTTATGGGAGTAAATTCGCCCTTGTAATCATAGTTGATGGTAAAGCTGATGTTGCCGTATGACATCTGAGTCAGCAGATATGTAAGCTCATCGACCATTTTCTTTAGATACCACTTTGCAGTATTGAGCGAGCCTGCAAGCTTTCCTATATCGCTGTCGTTTATCTTGACGTCAAATTCAGCGGAAAGAATACCCTCTGAGAAGTTATTAAGTTCGTTGCTGATTTTTCTGATAGGCTTTACTATTGCTTTTTTTACATAAATGCAAAGCAGGATAAATGCCGCAGTAACGATAATCGAAATGCCCTCGGTAATCAGTGACAGCATTATCGAAGAATGATAAGCAGGGTCGTCGTGACCTGCCATTGTCAGAATGTTGACAGTGCATACAGCAATGGTAGCCAGCATCATTATACAGCAGACAACGCATAAAAATGTTATTACAACTACCTGGCTCTGTGCTTTATTTTTTAGCCAGTCTTTATTTTTTTTCATAAGGAACACCTCTTGAATTTACATTTTGATAATCTGATTTTATCATAAATGCTGTAATAAGTCAAGAAGTAAAGCGGTGTGTTTGGTGGAATACACCAAAAAAACGTTAATAAATGTACAAGTTGCACGAAAGCCGCCATGATATACTCATAGCGGCTCAGACTGTCGAAAACCGATTATTATTAAAGCCACACAGTGAAATATATCACCAACACCACCTGAAACACCTTCCTTGCCGACAAGGAGTTAATATTTTCGTGAGTGTATCTGAGCAACTGCACTGACATTGACCTTTCAAAAAAACGCACTATCCTTCGAAAATCACCACCTCACTCACTTCTTTCCAAAGTACTGTTTGTTTCGCATCCGCACTGTCACCCTCGCTTTTCGTAGGGGAGGAGCTCGCTCCTCCCGAAATATTGTAGTGCTTATCATAAACAATTTGTAAGGAATTTAAGCTTTGGGTTACGGTTGATAGTTGACAGATTATAAACTCGGTGAATGGTCAGAAGTTAGTGCAACGGGAGGGGCAAGCCTCCTCCCCTACGAAAAGAGAAGATGATAGCAAATGTAATAAATAGCAGTGCAAATAAAAATAATGCGGCTGTCCGATAAAAAGAACTATCGGTAGCCTTACTATCATAGTCTAAGCTGAATGATATAACAGAAGTACATCAAACTAAAGATTTTTTCTACAAACTGAGCCGCCATGATATAATCATAGCGGCTCAAACTGTTTTGTTTGTTAAACCTTTGCGGTAAACAAACGTCTGCAATATTTATTGTCCAGTCCGTGATACAGGAGCAGACCGAGAACTCCGCAGGAGATGACCTCACCTGCACATACCGTCAGTGCCGAGAACCATAATGCGTCCGGTACACCGTAAGCATATGTCAGTACAAGCGGTACTATAACAGTATTGGCAATTATGGGCGGAAGGGGGTACAGTATCCTGTGATGCTTTCTCAGAAGATATGTGCCTACCGCTCCTATGAGTGTGGCAAGGCTTCCGAAGATAACATCCCATATTACAGCACCGGTCAGTATGTTTGAGATAACACAGCCTACAACCAGTCCCGGAATTGCCGCTGGAGTAAACACCGGCAGGATCGTGAGCGCCTCGGAAAGACGCACCTGAATTACGCCGTTTGTAAGCCCCAGCAGGCTGACAATATAGGTCAGCACTACATAGATTGCGGCGATAACGGCTCCCTGTGTGATAAACAGGACTTTTTTGTTTCGCATATTGAATTGTCCTTTCGTAGTTTTGATTTATCCGTCTTCTGACGGAAAGTGAGGATATTGCGAACTCACAAAAAATGATTTTAGCACAGTTAAAGTGCTTTGTCAAGCTTATTTTAGCGTTTCTTCAGCCGCCCCTGCAAATTCTCTTATGTCATCGGGTACGTTTTGAAATATCGGGCGGAACATGGATATATACAGCTTCATATTATCTGTATCCGCTTTAGACACCGGAACAGCCTTTTCTTATCGCATAGCAATCCCGAAAGGGCAAATCGGTTTATTCTATATTTTACTGCCTTACATAAATACCCTGATCCTCGATATAATCCTCAAGCTCCTGCTTCATATCCCATATAGCCTCCTCTTTGTCGGCAGACTGTCTGTAGTCGCCTTTATCATCGGGCTGTACGGGAGTTTCGGGAGCTTTTTTCTTTTCGTCTGTCATATTTATCATATCCTTTCGGCGTATTTTCTGCTATTTACATTTTATCACAATCTGTAGCACAGTACAATATGCTGTGGCACAAAACGTCAGGTATAACGAGTTGACATATTCTTTTAAATGAGTATAATATTTATGGACGAAGAAAGGAAGTTTAACTTGAGCGTAGATATAAAAGAGAAAAAGAAATCCGGAACGGTCCTTATGACAGAAGGCTCTATCTGGAAGAAGCTGCTTATATTTTCCGTGCCGCTGATACTGGGCAACCTCTTACAGCAGTTATACAGCACGGTCGATTCTATAATAGTAGGAAACTGCGTGGGCAAGGAGGCTCTGGCGGCGGTAGGCTCAACCGGCTCTATCGTCAGTCTGCTGATAGCGTTCAGCCAGGGCGCATCGGTCGGCGCAGGCGTTATTATATCGCAGTACATGGGTGCAAAGCGTAAGGACGATGTGAAAAGAGCGGTACATACGGCTATGGCAATCGCAGTTATAATCGGCCTTGTGCTGACGGTTGCGGGCGTATTTATGAGCAGACTGTTCCTCGTATGGATGCAGACGCCGGATAATATCCTTGACGGCGCATCGCTCTATTTGCAGATATACTGCGGCGGATTGCTGTTCAACGTGCTTTATAATATGTGTGCCGGAATATTCAATGCGGCAGGAAATTCAAAAAGACCGCTGTTATATCTCGGTGCGGCGTCAGTTGTCAATATAGCGCTCGACCTTATACTGATACAAGGCTTCGGTATGGGCGTAGAGGGAGCGGCGATAGCAACCGATGCGAGCCAGCTTGTTTCCTGCGTTATGGCTATAATTTATATGGTGAGGGTAAATGCGGATTATAAGCTGTTTATCCGTCAGATAAAAGTACACAGGGATATGGCGATAAGGATAATAAAGATAGGTCTGCCTACAGGCATTCAGAATATGGTCATCTCCTTTTCAAACGTACTTGTACAGGCAAGCGTCAACAGCTTCGGCTCGGATGCGGTAGCAGGCTTCGGCGCATATCTTAAGGTGGACGGCTTCAACATCCTGCCGGTGCTTAGTATAAGTATGGCGGTAACTACCTTTGTCGGTCAGAACTACGGTGCGAATAAGCCCGAACGTGTTAAAAAGGGTATGTGGACAGCACTCGGTATGGGCGTTGTTTATACTGTCATAACAGGCATCCTGCTGCTTGTTTTTGCCGACCCGATTTTAAGGCTTTTCACAAACGATGACGCAGTAGCCGCCTGCGGCGAAACCGCAATGAAATACTTCTGTCCGTTCTATTTCCTGCTTGCAATAATGAATGTGCTTGCGGGGGCTGTAAGAGGCACGGGCAAGAGCATTCCTCCGATGCTGATATTACTGTTCGCAATGTGCATTTTCAGAATATTCTGGATATGGCTCGTAGTGCCGCTTTTCCCGACTATTGACGGCGTTTATCTGCTGTACCCTGTTTCGTGGGTAATAGGCGTTGTGCTTATGGCACTGTATACCTGGAAGGGTAAATGGATGCCGAAAATCGAGTAAATATCCGACTTGAAATGAATACGGAATAACGCAGATATGCTTAAAAACAGCACTGCGTTATTTTTGCATAATTGCACAAAATGCTATTGACGAAAACGATTACATATGCTATGATAGTGAAAAATGTATATTGCGGTTTGCGTAAAAAGCCAACAACTGCAAGACGGAGGAGAAGATGGAAAACAAGTATAGATTCAGGGATAGCTCACTGTCGTTTGACGAGCGAGTAAAGGACCTTTTATCAAGGCTGACAATCAAGGAAAAGGCAGGACTTATGTCAAGTCATATGGCGGCTGTGCCTCGCCTTGATATAGGCGAGTGGTATGTCGGTGCGGAGGTTGCCAGGGGATATGTTTCAAGAAACCCCGATGAGCCTACGACCGTATTCCCCCAGCCAATCGGGCTTTCGGGAACGTTTGACACGGAGCTTATGGAAAAGGCGGGACTTGCGGCAGGCAAAGAGGCACGGGTGCTGAATAAACGCCATCCGAGTGGTCATCTGATGCTGTGGGGACCTACCGTTGATCTGTGCAGAAATCCGCTCTGGGGCAGAAACGAGGAGGGCTACGGAGAGGACCCGTTCCTGACCGGAGAAATGTCGGCGGCGTACACAAAAGGGCTTGCAAACAGGCACGGGGAGTACCTTCAGACCATCCCGACGCTGAAGCATTTCTGCGCCAACAATACCGAAAACGAGCGTGGAACTGCCTCATCCGATGTCGATATGAGGACGCTCAACGAGTATTACTATGCGGCATTTGAACGCCCGATAACCTGCGGCGGAGCATACTCTGTAATGGTGGCATATAACGAGCTTTCGGGTGTCCCGGCGGTTATAAATCCGGATATACAGAAAGTCCTCAAAGACAGATGGGGACTGGGATTCGTGGTAACTGACGGCGGCGATTTCTCGCAGAATGTAACGTTCCACAAATACAGCGAATCCCACGCAGAAACGTTAGCCCTTGCGATAAAGAACGGTACGGACGTTATGACCGACTGCGAGGACGTGGTCGAAGCGGCGGTGTTTGAGGCATTAAACAGCGGACTTGTGTCGGAAAAGGATATAGACAAAGCGCTGTATAACAGTCTGCTTGCAAGGTTCAGACTTGGTGAATTTGACGAAAAACATCCATTCTCAGATGTGTGCGAGATGATGATTGACAATGAGGAGCATAAGTGCCTCAATCGCAGAGCAGCACTGGAACAGATGGTATTACTACGCAATAGCGACATACTGCCGATTTATGATGAATGTAGCGTGGCTGTGGTCGGTATGAACGGTAACTGCAATCTTATGGATTGGTATACAGGTTATTCGTCATACAATACAACAATATTTGACGGGATAAAGGAAAGATACGGAAAAGCAGAATATGATAATGCCTGCGATCATATAGTAATAAAATCAAAGCTGACGGGAAAATATCTCGGCGTTGCCGATGATGATACGGTGAGTGCGATTTACGAAAAGGACGATCCGAGGGCGCTTTTTGAAAAGGCGGAATACGGCCACGATGAAACAACGTACCGTTCGCTTTATAATAACAAGTACATAACGGAAAACACCTGTAAGTGCGACAGCGAAAGCACTTACCGCTGGTTCTCGCAGGAAATAATGAAACCGCAGAAACACGGAGATGAGGTACTGTACCGCACCTATTTCGGCAAGGCGCTGGGCGTTGACGAAAAGGGAAAGCTGACGCTTGTAAGGCAGTACGGATTGACCGATGACAAGCTGTTTTGCGAGGAGGTCATATCAGACGGTATAGTGCGTGCCGCAAAGCTTGCGAAAAAAGCCGATGCGGTCATAGTCTGCATCGGCAACGATCCGATGATAGTAGCCCGTGAAATGTACGACCGTAAGACGCTGTCACTGCCCGCACATGATTCTGCGCTTGCCCAAGCGGTTTACAGTGCCAACAACAAATGCGTAATGGCGGTGGTGTCAAGCTATCCGTTCTCGATATGCGAGGAGCAGGAATATATGCCGGCTATAATCTATACCACTCACGCAGGTCCGGAGCTTGGAAACGCTTTCGCCGATGTGATAAGCGGCAAATATTCTCCTGCCGGCAGACTGGCACAGACGTGGTATAAAAGCGAATATGAGCTTGCACCGATAGAATGCTACGATATTATCGAAAACGATATGACATATCTTTACTACAGGGGAAAACCGCTCTATCCGTTCGGACACGGGCTTAGCTACGCAAAGTTTGAATATTCGGACTTTAACGTAAAGGAAAACGGAGATGTTATAAGCGTTTCGCTTGATGTCGCAAATGTTTCCGAAACGGACAGTGACGAGGTAGTGCAGATATATTTCCGTATGGAGAATCCGTCGGTAAAGCGTCCGCTAAGACAGCTTGTGGCTTTTGCCCGTGAGCGTATCGAGGGTGGCAGGACAAGGCATTTTGAGTTTGATATAAAAAAGTCGGAGCTGAGATTCTACGATGTCAGCCGTGAACGTTTTGCCGTAGAGCAGGGAAGATACACCTTTATGGCGGGTGCGTCAAGCGAGGATATAAGGCTTACAAAAACAATCGACGTAAGCGGTGAAATAATACCTCCGAGAGAGCTTTGCAAGGGGGTCAAGGCAAAAAATTACGACGGCAAATACGGGACGAAAATGAAATACAGCAAAAAGTTAGAACAGCACTATATGCTCGGCGGCGGACTTATCTACAACAACTGTGTGCTTGGTGAAGCCGACAGTATAGAGATAGTGTGCGGAAGCCGTGTCAATACGGGCAAAATAACCGTGCGTTACGGCGGAGAGACGTTATGCGAGGCTGAGGTAAAGCCAACGGTAGATGTTACCGAATTTGAAACGGTGACGGCACAGTTTGACAAGGCTGTGCTTGCCGGAATCGACAGGGAGAAGCCTGCTGTGTTTGAGCTGTTGATGCCGGAACAGATATATATTCTCGGCTTCAGGACTTATTGATATTTTCAATCTGAAGTGATGCTAAAGGACGGTGAAGGCGGTTTATCCGCCTTTGCCGTCCGTTTTTTTATGGTACGGGGTATTACAGTGCTGTAGGGTATGATAGGGGCGGGTGTTTAGCAGCATCCGGACGGTGAAAATATATTGTTGACAAGGCGGAGAATATATGCTAATATATTGTTAGAATTCTAACAGTTCAAATACAAATTTAAAATATGCCTGGAGGTACTAATGGAAAATTCACTTCATCACTTGCTTATGACAAACCACACCGCTTTTCGCAAGCGGATTTTTTCTGCTCTGAAAAACGAGGGGCTGACTTCGGGACAGCCGAAGGTGCTTGAATATCTTGCGGAGCATGACGGAGCGCTGCAGAAGGATATTGCCGCCGCCTGCAGAATTGAGCCTGCAACGATGACTTCACTGCTTTGCGGCATGGAGAAAAAGGGCCTGATAACACGGTCAGCGCCTGACAGACGCTCGCTCAGCGTATATCTCACAGAGAAGGGAAGAATGCTCATTCCGCTTATCAAAGAGGAATTTTCAAGGATAGAGGACAGGGCTACCTGCGGATTTTCCGATGATGAGAGTGAACTGCTTATTTCGCTGTTGTCAAGGATGCGTGAAAATCTTGATTGAATCAAAGAACCAAGGAAAGACGAAAATGTCAAAGAAAGAAACCGCTAAAAGATATGTTTTATTTATAATAAGCCTGTTTTTCTCCGCACTGGGAGTGGCTTTTACAAAGCACGGGGAGCTTGGCGTATCTCCGATCTCGTCCGTTGCGAATGTGCTTAGCTGTACAAAGGGAGGTTTCTCGCTCGGAGTATGGCTTATAATCTGGAACTGCATATTGATACTCGGTCAGATACTTATACTAAGAAAGAAATTTCAACTGATACAGCTTTTGCAGATCCCGCTGTCATTCCTGTTCGGATATTTTACCGATTTCGGTCTGTGGCTTGTCGGGTCTATTCCTGCGGAAAGCTACATAATGCGTCTTGCAATGGTGATTGTCGGAATAGTGATACTGGGCTTCGGCGTATCACTGTCGGTTTCAGCAAATGTTATAATGAATTCGGGAGAGGCATTTGTAAAGGCGATAGCAGACACGGCAAACAAGAATTTCGGTAATGTAAAGATAGCTTTTGATGTAAGCTGTGTGGTGCTTGCGGTGATTCTGTCGCTGTTGCTGTTTGATTTCACGATAGTCGGAACAAGGGAGGGTACTGTTATTTCTGCGCTTTGTACCGGTCTTGCGGTGAAGCTGTTTCAAAGGCTGACGAATGAGCCGGTGAACAGACTTGTGAGAGATTGACGTATTGTATAAAAGGACAGATGTGGGGCGAGGGATTATTGTCTTTTTGTAATGGTTGTGGAAATGACAAGGTTCGGTGTGGCAATCCCTCAATAGTTGGCTGAGCAAAGCTCAGCAACAGAAGCTCACCTTTGACAAGGGAGGCAAGGGTGTTGGCGATTTTCGAAGGATAGTGCGGTTTTGGGAAGGTTAGTGCGGAGCGAAAGGTTGGCGTGGCAATCCCTCCGGTAGTCGCCCGAATTCTTTCGGGCGACAGCACCTCACCTTTGACAAGAGAGGCGAGTGTGGTAGTGCGGAGCAAGGGATAGTGCGGTTTTGGAAGGGTTGGTGCGGAGCGAGGGTAGCTAACGACAAGAATATAAAAAAGCGGTCACAGCATATCACTGTAACCGCTTTTATTGATTATTGCTTTGTGTAACTTCCGCCGTTTTGCCGTCCTTTAAAGATATGTAGCGTTATTAAAGGCGGAACTGACAACGGCGGCACGCCGTTAGCCTTCGTATTCGGAGAATTTGGGAGCGTTGGCTATTACATCGGCTTCAAGAGCCTGCGGTAATTGCTCGTAGTGGTCGAACTGAGCGGTGAAATGACCTAAGCCTCTGGTTATCTGACGGACAACGGTTGCAAGGTCGGTTATCTCGGACTGGGGCATCTGAGCGTCAAGCTCGGTCATACCCTGTTCTTCCTCGCTGGGATTCATACCGAGAACAGTGCCTCTGCGCTTGTTGATGACCGTCATTATATCACCTGTGCTTGCATCGTCAAGAATTACCTTTACAAGACAGATAGGCTCAAGCAGACAGGGCTGTGCCTGTGCAAGACCCTGCTTGTATGCGATATGAGCCGCCATTTTGAACGCCTGCTCGGAGCTGTCTACAGGGTGGTATGAGCCGTCAAGCAGGGTAGCCTTTAAATTAACGACAGGATAGCCTGCCAGTACACCGTGTGCTGTCGATTCTACAAGACCCTTTTCAACGGCAGGGAAATAGTTCTTAGGAACGCTTCCGCCGAAAACCTTTTCCTCAAATACAAGAGAGTCGCTGTCGCAAGGCTCGAATTCAATCTTTACATGACCGTACTGACCGTGACCGCCCGACTGCTTCTTGTGCTTGCCTTCAGCCTGTACTTTTTTGCGGATAGATTCACGGTAGGCGATTATCGGGTCGGAAACTATTACATCCACACCGAATTTAGCCTTCATCTTTGAAATTGCGGCGTCAAGGTGCTGTTCGCCAAGACCACCTAATATACGCTGATGCGTTTCGTGGTTGTGGTCATAGCTTAATGTCTTGTCTTCCTCAACCATACGCTTTATCGCATTGCTTATCTTGCCCTCGTCATTCTTATCCTTTGCGGAGATAGCCTTGAAGAAGCAGGGAACGGGGTATTTTTCTGCGGCGAATACCGTTTCATCGCCTGACGCAGTGAGCGTATCGCCCGTGTTTGCACTGAGCTTTGTTGCGGCTACTATGTCGCCTGCGTAGGCTTCAATCATATCCTCTGTTTTCTTGCCCTGCATACTCAGGAGCTTACCGGGCTTTTCAAGATTGCCTGTTGTGCGGTTTACGACCTCTGTTCCTGCGGCAAGAGTACCGTTGACTATCTTTATATAGCTGAGCTTGCCGACAAATGGGTCGGCTACAGTCTTGAATACCTTTGCTTCAAGCGTGTCACGGCTTGCATACTGTACTTTTGAGCCGTCATCACAAAGCTCGCCGTCTGTTTCATCGGGGCTTGGGAGCATATATATTATGGTGTTGAGCATCATATCAATGCCTGCGAGAGTGTCGCCGGAACAGCATACAACAGGTGTGATGTAACCCTTGTGTATACCGTCGTGAAGTCCCTTTACTATCTCGGCCTCGGTGAAGTCCTCGCCCTCGTTTTCGAAGTAGCGCATCATAAGCTCTTCGTCCGTTTCAGCTACAGCCTCAGCCATTGCGGCACGCAGACCTTTCAGACGGTTTTCCGACGCAGGCATGGGTACTTCGGTAGGTACGCCGTTGTCATAAGTATATGCCTTCATTTCAAGCAGGTTTATGTAGCTTTCAACGGTGCCGTACTTGTCAAAGGGAACGACTATGGGGCATATGGACGGACCGAACTGCGTCTTAAGCTCCTCAAGGCACTTGTAGAAGTTGCTGTTTTCTTCTTCCATACGGGTGACAACGAACATTGTCGCCTTTCCGTGCTTTATTGCCTCTCTGTAAGCCTTTATGGTGCCGACCTGAACGCCGTCCTTTGCGGGAAGCGCTATTACAACGCTTTCTGCGGCGCTGATTCCTTCGTAAAGTCCTGCGGCAAAATCAAACTGACCGGGAGTATCGAGAATATTTATTTTAACGTCTTTCCACTGGCAGTAAGCAAGCGAAGTACCGAGTGAGATCTTTCTCTTTATCTCTTCGGGATCATAGTCGCAGACGCTGTTGCCGTCCGATACTTTGCCCATTCTCTCAATCTCGCCGCACTTGTAGAGCAGGCCTTCCGCTACGGATGTTTTACCGCTGCCGCCGTGTCCTGCGAGGGCTATGTTTCGTATGTTTTTGCAAGTGTAAGTTTTCATGGTTTTATCCTTTTATCCTTTCATCAAAAATTCGGATAAATACATTATATACGGATTTTGGAAAAAATACAAGGGATTTTTCGTGAAAAATGAAATACGGGTGTAGAAATGTCATTGTGAAAATTGTGCAGATTGCACAACGATATGCTTTCGACTGATATTAAAACGTGTCGGGTCGGGAAAAAATCGCTTTAAACTGTTGACAAATGCGGAAATGTATGTTATCATACAACTGTATCAACATAGATAGTACAGTTAAGAAGAAAGGCGGTAAAGAATGTTTTCTTTAAGATTGCAGGGCGGCATTCCATTGTCCGAGCAGCTTGAGGCGAGAATAGCGGAGCTGATAATCGGCGGTGAAATGGCTGAAAACGAAAAGCTGCCTGCTGTGCGTGAGGTCGCAAAGGCGCTTACTATCAATCCGAACACGGTGCAGAAAACCTACAGACAGCTTGAACAGAGAGGGCTTATATATTCGCTTCCCGGAAAGGGCAGTTATGTGGCTGAGCGGTCGCAATATTCCTCTGCGGTGCTTGAAAAGGCAACGGAGGAGTTTTGCAAGGCTGTTGAGGACGGTGTGAAATCCGGTCTTACCGGGGAGATGATGAAGGCGGCTGTTGACGCTGTTATTAACAAGGAGGGAAAAGTATGATAAATGTTGAAAAAGTGACGAAATATTTTGACGATTTCTGTGCGCTTGATGAATTTTCGCTTAAGGTAGAGAGCGGAAGCGCCTACGGTCTGCTCGGCTCAAACGGTGCAGGAAAATCCACACTGCTGCGTATCCTTGCCGGAATATACAGGCAGGACAGCGGAGATGTGACTGTTGACGGAGAGAAGATATACGATAATGTAAGCGTAAAGCAGAGAGTGTTCTATGTGAGCGATGATGTTGAGCAGTATGCGAACATGACACCGGAGGATATGAGAAAAATGTACGAGATATTCTATCCGACATTTTCAAACGAGAAGTTCGCAAGGCTTATGAAAGCGATAGATCTGCCGCAGAACAAGCGTATGTCAACATTTTCAAAGGGTATGAAACGGCAGGCGGCGGTCGTGTGCGGGCTTGCGGCATCGACAGATATACTTCTGCTGGATGAGGCTTTTGACGGACTTGACCCTACTATGAGAATAAATGTCAGGAAAATGCTCTTTGAAGCTATGGCGGAGAATAACAGCACGGTCATAATTTCATCGCACAATCTGACTGAGATAGAGGAGCTTTGCGACAGCGTGGGTCTTGTTCATAAGGGCAAGGTCATATTCGACCGTGAGCTTGACAGCATAAAAGGCAGTATCCATAAGATACAGGTAGCATTTGACAATGCAAAGACAGCCGCTGATTTCCCTGAGCTTGAAATCCTGTCGGAAAACACGATAGGCAGTGTACAGAGCTTCATTGTAAACGGCGACAGCGATGAGATCTGCCGTGTGATGCGAGAAAAGGGTGCGAAGTTCTGCGATGTGATACCGCTCACGCTTAACGAGATATTTATTTATGAGATGGAGGGACAGGGATATGACAGCTCAAAACTTGACAAGTAAGAAAAGCTATTTCGGGAGCTACATCAGATACAGAATCTTCAAAAACAAGAATCTGCTTATTCTGTCGTTTGTGTTCAGTGCGATGTATATGCTTCTGTTTACGGGATGTATGGTGTTTTGCACCGGATTTGTCAATGATTTTATAAACAGCGGAGCCATCACTGAGGAAGGCGTATCAAAAACCATGGGCACAGTGGATGTTGTTAAGACGACGGGCGAAATTATCCTGGCAATATCGGCTGTGGTGCTTTTCATACTGACAATTGTGGTATCAAACGTAATGTTCAGCTACAACCTGAAAAAATGTGACGGGGATATGTATCTGCCGCTTCCGCTTACTACTACGCAGAGGTTTTTTGCCGACCTTATCTCAGGCTCTGTGATATGCATTCTTCCGTTGCTGCTGACCGGTATTGTGAGCACGGCGATGGCGGCTCTGAGCGGAGTTACGCTCACAAGCAAGATAGATGAAATGCTTGATAAAAGCAGCAGTATCTTTAATATACAAGAGCTTTACGCAGCTACAAACAAGATGCTGTTTAAGGATATTGTCGGCGTGGCAGGCTATATGCTGATTGCATCGGTGATCGTTCTGCTGCTGGTGTACGCTTTTTGCGTTATGGTGAACGCCTGTGCGGGAAGAACGGCGGACAGCGTTATATATTCGTTGCTCGGTATGATAGTGGTTGCTTTGTTCATAATGGCAGGTATAAGCATTGTTATGGGCAGAGTCACAAGCTATCTTACAAATGAAGAAATGTTCTCGCTCGCTATGCTTGCAGCACCGCTCGGTACTGTTTTCTCGTTTGTGGGGTCTTTTGTTGCGGGCAATTCATATGATGTGTATGATGTTGACGGCGTTTTGGACCGGCACGATGTATTCACTGTATTCAGCCTGCGGAATATGACGGTGATTGCGCTGATATTCGTTATCTATCTCGGACTTGCGTATCTTGCAACAAGGCTGAGAAAGGCTGAAAAGACCGGTTCTCCGTTTGTGTTCGAGCTGCCGTATCATATAATAACGATGGGTCTTGTCATGAGTGCGATTGCGTGGATAACAGGCGTTACCGGTCTGAATTCGTATAATACGACATCGTTTGTAACGAGCATTGTGATAAGTGTTATTCTTTATTTCTTTGCGGAGCTGACGCACGGAAGAAAATTCAGGAAGATGTGGCAGTCGCTTATAAGATATGTGTGCGCAGTTATAGGCTCGCTTGCGATGTGCTTTGTGCTGAGGTCGTACGATGTGTTCGGAGTTGAGCACTATGTACCGCCCACGTTTTTCATCGACAGCGTAGGTATTTCTTCGTCAAAGGTGTACAACGAGTTTTGTAATATAGGCTTCGGAGAAAGCAATATAGTTGAATTTGACGATGAAGAATCAATAAAGGCGATAACCGATTATCATTCGTTTATAATAAATAACGGTTACGGATTTGCCGGAGGAAACGGAATTATTATAGACGCATCCGACGGAGAAGCGGATTGTACGGATAATTCTTCTGTCAGTCTTAGATATAAGCTGAAGGACGGAAGCCATATGACAAGGACGTACCGTGTTACTGTTTGCAACGATAACAGTGCGGAGTATGCGAAAAAGCTGTACGATATGCAGTGTGTGCTGTCGGAAAGCGACAGCTTTCAGAAGATTTTCGATTATGTGAAAAAAACCGAGCATGATATTTTGATCCATCGCAATGACGGCGAGCTGTACGGAAGAACGCTGAAAAGCGAGCTGAACGGGAAAATGCTCACGGCGATGAAAAACGATATGAAGGCCGGCAGAAATAACGGCAGGCTGGTGGCAACGGTTGATTTTGTGAAGACAGGAACACCGTTTTCAGACGGCAGTATAAATATACGGGAGAACTGTACGGAAACTCTCGCAATACTGGAAAATTACGATAATTCGTCATCCAACAAGGAAAAAATAACAAATGAATTCAGACAGAGAAAGCGTGAATATGAAGCGGAGATGGCGGAGAAGGCAAGCTCTGAATATGGTGACGATTTTAATGAGTATACTACAGCGGCGGATTTCGATATTTATACCATAATGAAAATGACACAAACGAGCCGTATATATTATTATACGGGAGGAGTGCAGGCGATATATGACGATATTATCCATGTGGACTGTGACGGCAATGACAGCGAAGCGGTAAAGGAATTGGAAAAGCTGTGCAGAATGTATGACTTCTATACGGACGGCGCACTTTGCAGCAAAAGCTGGATGCTTTCATCTGTATCAACATATGCTTTCGGCAGTGCGATCTATTATATACCGGATGAAAATAAAATCCGTGCGGACGAACTTATAAAAACAATAAAAGAGGAACATTATACAAGCGAACCGAGTACGTCTGACGATTGAAAAATGTAAAAATACCTTTTGGGACATCCTGTGCATACTGCACGGGATGTCTTGCTGTTGCTGAAGAATATGAACGCCGATTTAGCAAACAAAAGGAAAAAATCAAATTTAGCTAATTAACCTAAATTTTCGTGTGTAAATTGTGCTATTTATACAAAACGGTTTAGCTAAATTACTGCAATTTGTTTATTGACTGGAAGACTGCATATTTGTTATAATATTATATGTAACAATTCGCAAAAACCCACTTGCGTGTGGGAAATTTACAGGAGGATCATAAATGAAAAAGTATACTAAGGCAATTGCCGGTGCAATGGCACTCGTATCTGCTGTTACTGCTTTCTCAGGCTGTTCCGGCAGCGGCACACCTGCCGCAAGCGGAGCAACAAGCAGCTCGGCCGCTTCAACTACAGGCGAGACTCAGAAGCAGATGTCAAAGAATGAAAGCGTACAGAGCGCTGTAGATAACGTATCGGCAGCCGAAGACTATAAGGACATCAAGGTTGACACAAAGATCAAGTGGATGGCCTGGTGGGATATTCAGGAAGCATCTCCCGCAGTAGAAGTATTCAAGAAGCTCTACGGCACACCTGCAAACAAGCCTAAGGGCTATGAGTCGGTTGACGATGCAAACGTATTTGTAAACATAAAGGTTACAACATACGCAGACAGATACACAGGTCTTGCAAAGCTGGTACAGTCTGATGATTCGCCCGACTGCTTCCCCTTTGAAATATGCAACTACCCCTACAGCGTATACCAGAACCTTTTCCAGTCGCTTGACGGTGTAATCGACTTTACAACAGATGACTGGGCTGACTATAAGGAGGCTATCGACAAGTTCAACTGGGGCGGAAAGAATTACTGCCCGATCATGAGCCTTACTCCTACAAGCTATCTCTGGTACAGAAAGAGCGTTGTGGAAGAAGCAGGTCTTGACGATCCTTGGGAGCTTTACGAAAAGGGTGAGTGGACATGGTCAACATTCATGGAAATGGCAAGAAAGTTCTCCGATCCCGAAAACGGCAAGTATGTTCTTGACGGCTATAACCCCGAAGATAACTTTGTCTGCACAACAGGTACACCTCTTGTAAGCCTTGAGGGCGGTAAGCTGGTAAGCCATATGAATGACGCAAACATTGAGAAGTGCCTCGATATGCTTCGTTCATTCGATAATACACAGGAACAGCTCCGTTACCCCAGAGATACCGAGAACAGCTGGACACCCAGCTATAATGAATGGGCTGACGGCAATACGCTCTTCTTCGAGGACGGTTCATGGAGATATGAAGAAACATGGAGAAAGTTCAAGAAGAAAAACAAGTGGGAAGATGATGAAGTCAACTTTGTTCCGTTCCCCCAGATGGACGGCGCAGATAAGTATTATCAGAGCATGAAGCAGGATTCTATAATGCTCGTTGCCGGTGCTAAGAACATTGACGGTTATAAGGCATGGATCTATTCCAACTTAGTAGCTTCAAACGATCCGGAAATCGCCAAGGCAGGCAGAGCGCAGTCAAAGGAAGAATATGACTGGTCAGATACACTGCTTGACAGACTTGATACAATGAAGGATCCCAAGACATTCACAGGAGTGTTTGATTTCAAGAACGGTATCGGTCAGGATATTGCAACCAAGGACAACCAGGATAACCCCGTAGAGCAGCTCACAAAGGGTCCCTACATGACAGGTGAATCCTATACATCGTTCCGTGCTACGTACCAGGGTCAGATAGACGCTCGTCTCGCAGAACTGAACAAGACGGTTGAATAATAATCATAAAAACAGCTACGGCGGCTCTTTTCTAAGAGCCGCCGTGTTTTTTTAAGGTATTGCGGTAGGTGCGTTTGTCGATGACAAAAAGCCGGGAAGGTATCTTAACGCACCGTTCTTTACAGGGCTTACTCTCAAGCAAGCGGTAGAGAAGGCGGAGAGGGAATTTGACAGTCCGTATGATAAGTAAAAAATCGGGACGCATCGTGTGGTGCGTCCCGCTTTTAATATCTTAGTTAAAATAAAATCAGTTCTGGTTTTTGCTGATTTTGTCGATTTTTTCTGAGGTCTGTGCAATTTTTGAGCTGAGCGATTTTACTGTAGCAATGTTGGTTTCAATCTTTCCTACCGCTAAGGTAATCTCCTTATCGATAGCGGAAATTGATGAACGGACACTGCCAAGCACATCTTCAATGCTCCGTGTCTGGTTTGAGGTCTGCTCGGCAAGCTGTCTTACCTCCTGCGCTATTACGTTGAAGCCTGCGCCTGCCTCGCCGACGTGCTTTGCTTCAATAGACGCATTGAAGCCGAGCAGGGTCATCTGTGTAGCGACATTCTGTATGTACTTAAGTATAGAGTCGGTCTGTGCGACAGCCTTTGCTGAATCGGAAGCCTTTTCACGAAGTGTGTCGAACTCTGCGGAAAGAACTTCGATAGAGGAATTGAGATCGTCGACATTTCCGTTTATATCCTCGTAGTCGGAATGTACTTCATCGAAAAGAATATCCGCTTCTTTATGCTCCTCGGTTATGCGGTACTTTTCGTAGCCGACCTGTGAAAGCGCCTGAGCCATCTTGTATAAAAGCTCGGCGGCGTTGTTTACCTTTTCTTCGGAAACTATCGGCACTTTCTTTACAGCTTCCACATATTCATCGGGATCAACGTCAATCTCCTTTGCTATTGCACGGAACTTGTCAAGATCCGGTTCTTCGGTAAGCACCTGTCCGCCTATAAGCGAGCCGATCTGTTTGCCGTTTACGATTATCGGGGATGCAAAATCGACAAGTCCGCCGTGGCAATAATATACCGCAGGCTTACCTGTTCTGCTTGCCTGCTCGCCGCCCTTAAGGTCGCAGAGATTGCAACGCTCACAGCCTACGCTCGATTTTCTCGTATAGTTCATGCAGAAATCGGTAGGAGATGAAAGCTGGGTGACAGGACCGCTTTTATCTGTAGCCAATGCAGCCATACCGGTAGCCTTTGCAAATGCGTCCTGCAGTGATTGCAGCTGCGCTCTGTCTATAACGTCAAGTAAAGTAACTTCTTTTTCAGCCATTGTAATGACACCTTTCCTTTTCTATGTTGTACAAGGCGGACTATTGTTTATGAAAATCCGTGAAATAACTGCCTCAATTAAGATTATACTCCGATTTAGATAAAAATGCAATACCAACGGAGAGCGATTTTGTTAAAATGAACAAGAGAAATTGAAATATTTAGTTATTATTTCCGATTTTTCTTTCTTCGACATAAAGGCAGACAAATTTTGCTTGATTTTGAAAACGAAATATGATATATTTTTAAATAGGAATAAGAAACTATAAAAATAGCCACATACTGAAAATCAGACTGCGTGGCTGAAAGGCGGAAAAAACATGAAGATCCTTTATGCAGCAAGCGAAGCTCAGCCGGTAGCGGCTTCGGGCGGACTTGCGGATGTTGCAGGCTCACTTCCCAAAGCGCTCGTTGAAGAAGGCCATGAGGCTTGCGTTGTAGTACCTCTCTATGTGAATACGATAAAACAGCAGTGGCGTGATCAGATGACGTATGTTACTAATTTTTCTGTGCCGGTAGGCTGGAGAAATCAGTATTGCGGACTTTTTACGGCAAAGATAAATAATGTTACATATTATTTTCTTGATAACGAGTATTATTTCAAGCGTGATTTCGGACTTTACGGTTATTATGACGATGCGGAAAGATATGCTTTCTTCTCCCGTGCTGTTCTTGAAATGCTCAAGGTCATCGACTTCAAGCCGCAGATAATAAATTCTAACGACTGGCAGTGCGCTCTTATACCTGTATACTACAGCATTTTCTACAGAAACGATGAAAAACTGTGGGGCATAAAGAATGTATTTACTATACACAACATTCAGTACCAGGGCAGATACGGTATGGAGATACTTGAGGATGTTCTGGGTATACCCAAGCACTTCGCTTCACTTATGGAATATGACAGGGATATAAACCTTATGAAAGCCGCTATTGAGGTTGCAGACAAGGTTACAACGGTATCTCCGACATATTCGAAGGAAATACTCGACCCGTGGTTCTCACACGGTCTTGACAGGGCGCTTTCGGACAAGCAGTACAAGACCTGCGGTTTCCTGAACGGCATAGACACGGATATGTACAACCCTGCTACAGATCCTTCCATCCCTGCAAACTTCACGGTTTCGAAGAAGGCAGGCAAGAAGATATGCACGCAGAAGCTGCTTGAAGAAGTAGGACTTCCTCAGGGTGACGAGCCGGTTCTCGGTATGGTATCAAGACTTGTTGAGCATAAGGGCTTTGATCTTGTAAAGTGTGTGTTTGATGATATAATAAATCTCGGCTACAAGGTAGTTATATTAGGCTCGGGCGAGGCTCAGTACGAGCAGTTCTTCCACGAGATGCGCTGGAAATATCCCGACAGAGTGGCGTTCACCTGCGGATATATCCCTGACCTTGCAAAGAAAATCTATGCCGGAGCGAATATGTTCCTTATGCCCAGTAAGAGCGAGCCGTGCGGACTTGCACAGATGATCTCTCTGCGTTACGGCACTATCCCGATAGTACGCAAAACGGGCGGTCTTGCTGACAGCATAGTTGACTGCGGAGATGAGAACGGTACAGGCTACACCTTCCAGTCATATAACGCTCACGATATGCTCTATGCGGTAAAGAGAGCGAAGGATTGCTACTGGAACAAGACAGAGTGGAACAAGCTGGTTACCAGAGCTATGAAGGCGGATTTCAGCTGGAAGCAGTCGGCTAAGCTGTATATCGGTCTTTACAAGGAGCTTGTAGGAGAGCAGTAAGCGATAAAAATCAATATGTACGGGCAGTCGCTTCTATGAAACGTCACTGCCCGTCATTCGTGTAACCGGAAAAGTTAATGTGTTAAAAGAGAAAGAGGACAGAAAATGTTAATTGCGATAATCGCTCTTGTGATAGGCGCTGCGCTGTATGTTGTGAATATGGTCGGCGTGAACATCAATGCAAATGTTATATGCTCGCTCGGCGTGCTGATAGTGGGATTCGCTATGCTGATAAAGGGTGCGGATCTGTTTGTCGAGGGTGCGTCAAAAATTGCGGCTAAATTTAAAATCCCGCAGATAGTAATAGGTCTTACGATAGTTGCGATGGGTACTTCTGCACCTGAGGCGGCTATCAGTATAAGTGCGGCATTTCAGGATGCGGCGGCTATTTCGATAGGTAACGTGGTGGGCAGTAATATTATGAACATACTGCTGATACTCGGCGTCAGTGCAGTGATAACAAACCTTAAGATAAAGCCGAACACGCTTAAATTCGAGATACCGTTTGTTGTGCTAATAACCGCTGTATTACTGTTGCTCGGCTGGATAGGCGGAGGGCTTGACAAGATAGACGGCGTGATTATGCTGGTGCTTTTTGCGGCGTTCTTAGGCTATCTGTTCTACCTTTACAAGAAGGGTGACGACAGTTCGGCAGATGAAGTGCCGCAGCTTACCGAAAAGGACAAGATACCTGTTCTGATACTTATCACTCTTATAGGACTTGTGAGCATCGTACTCGGAAGCGACCTTACGGTTGCGTCAGCAAAGAGCATAGCACAGGTAATAGGAGTGGACGACAGGACTATCTCGCTGACCGTTGTTGCATTCGGCACATCGCTGCCGGAGCTTATAACCTGCATTGCGGCTTCGCTCAAGAAGAAATCGGATATTGCTATAGGCAATATAATCGGCAGTAACATTTTCAATATCTTGTTCGTTGTAGGTCTGGCATCAATATGCTCGCCGAGCGTACTGACCTTCGGTGAGGCATTTATCATTGATACTATAGTTGCGATAGCTACTGCTGTACTGCTGGGTCTGCTCGTTTTACGCAAAAAGGAGCTTACAAAAGCGGGCGGTATAATTATGCTCGTTGCTTACGCAGGATATTTTGCGTATCTTTTTATTAACCCGTTAGGGCTTGCATGACAGGAGAAAATATGGTATTTGAAAAAATAAGAAAAGCTGACCGTGAAGAATATCTCGCTATGGAGCATGATTTCTATCATTCTCCCGCTGTGCTTCACCCTATCCCCGATGAAAATCATAAGCTGACATTCGATATGCTTATGGAAGGCTCACCGTATACGGTCTGCTTTATGTTCCGCAGTGACGATAAAAAAAAGATTTACGGCTTTGCACTGCTTGCACTTACTTATTCAAACGAGGCGGGCGGTATTGTGGTATGGCTTGAGGAGATATATGTAAAGCCGGAGCATCGCTGTAAAGGTATAACAGGAGAATTTTTTAAGTTTATTGAAAAGGAATATGCCGATGTTGCAAGAATCCGTCTTGAAACAGAGCCTGACAACGAAAGAGCGGTAAGGCTGTACGAAAGAAACGGATTCACAAAACTCGGTTATTCACAGATGTATAAAGGCAATTAGCTTAAAAAACGTGTAAACGGTGTGAAAACGCAAAATTCGTTGTTGTTTATCCACAAAAAAGTTTTCAAAGTTTGGATTAACTAATGGTTGATTGACGGTCGTAAATTTGGTATAATATAGAAGTATTAAGCGGTTTATAATGCCGTATCGGAGGTATATTATATGAAGAAAACGACCAAAAAGATTTCAGCGGCCGCTCTTGCTCTTATAATGGGTGCGACAACGTTTACGGGTTGCTCAGGAAGTACGAATTCCACACCCGGCGGAACGGACAGCGCCGCATCAACAAGCGGCGGAGCAGCTACCGGCAGTCAGAAGATAATGTCTTCTAACGAAAATGTAAAGAGTGCCGTAGACAACGTTTCTATAGCGGAAGACTACAAGAATATTAAGGTTGATACGAAACTCAAGTTCATGGCGTGGTATGATATTCAGGAGGCATCGCCTGCGGTAGAGCTTTTCAAGACGCTTTACGGAACTCCTAAGAACAAGCCCGAGGGTTATGAATCGGTGGCTGACGAAAATGTTTTCGTAAATGTTAAGGTTTCCAACTACAACAACAGATACCTTGACCTTGCAAAGCTGGTTCAGTCGGATGAATCACCCGATACATTCCCTTTTGAAACATCCAACTATCCTTACGGAATTTATCAGAATCTTTTCCAGACAATCGACGGTGTTGTTGATACAAATACTGAGGATTGGGTTGATTACAAGCCGATCATAGACAAGTTCAACTGGGGCGGTAAGGTTTATACGCCTATTGTTGACGTAAACCCCGCAACTCTGCTCTGGTACAGAAAGTCCATCATTGAAGAAAACGGCTTTGATGATCCTTGGGAGCTGTTTGAAAAGGGCGAGTGGACATGGTCAAAGTGCATCGAAATGGCAAGAAAGTTCACAGATCCCGACAACGCAAAGTATGCGTTTGACGGTTACGGCCTTGATCACGCATTTATCGCTACAACAGGTAAGCCCCTTATCGGTCTTGAGAGCGGTAAGCTGGTAAGCAACCTCTATGATGCAAACATCGAAAAGTGCATGGATATGCTCCGTACATTCGATGATACTCAGGAACAGCTCCGTTATCCCAGAGAGATAGAAAACAACTGGACACCCAGCTATAATGAATGGGCTGACGGCAATACGCTCTTCATTGAGGACGGCACATGGAGATATGAAGAAACCTGGAGAAAGTTCAAGAAGAAAAACAAGAGGGAAGATGATGAGATAAACTTTGTACCCTTCCCCCAGATGGACGGTGCGGATACATATTATCAGGAAATGAAACAGGACGCTTATATGTTCGTTTCGGGTTCAAAGAATACTGACGGCTATAAGGCGTGGATATACGCTAACCTGTTATCATCTAAGGATGAGGAAGTAAAGAAGGCCGGAAGACAGCAGTCTATTGATGAGTTTGACTGGAATGAAACACTTCTTGACAGACTCGATAAGCTGAAGGATCCTGCTACATTTGAATCGGTATTTGAGTTCAAGAACGGTATAGGCCCTGATATAGCAGACTCTACAACCGGTGAAAACGCAGTGGGACATCTTACATCAGATGTTATAATGGGCGGTAATTCGTTCACTACAGTCCGTGATGAAAACAAGGGTGTAATTGAAGCAAGAATCAAGGAGCTTAACGCTACGGTTTCCTAAACCGAAAATCAATACAGATAATGCCGACGGCTTTTGCCGTCGGCATTTCAGTTTGTAGAAAAAGTATGTTTTTTTTAAAAAAGTGCTTGTTCTCAATCCTTATCCCCAAACCCCTTTCCCCGGGAAAGGGGCTATATTACTGGGGCTACCGCCCCTAGACCCCGTCGGGGGCTACGCCCCTGCGACCCCATTTATATAATCAAGAGGTTTATCGACAGTCTGTAATACCGACGGCAAAAGCCGTCGGCATTTTTATATGTCAGAATACGCTTGCCGGCGTTATCTGCTGACGGGTGATATACAGCTCGATAAGGCGTTTAAGCACGGCACATTCGGAATAAATATCGTCCTCGCCGTTTTCGGCAAATACTTTTATTCTGGCGAGGCTCATAGCTATTTCGTTGTCGCATTCGGTATCCTCTACAAAGATGGTATGCTGTGACATTTTCCGCCAAAGCTGTTCGGCAAGGTCTGCCTTTTCGATGGCTTTTGCGGTGTCGTTTTTGTCAACCGCCTGTGTGATCTCGTCGGCGGCAAGGTAGATCCTTCTTGCACAGGTGCCTGAATAATTGTAGCCGTAAAGGGCAAAAGCCACCATAGCTATGACTATTGCCGCACAGGCGGTAATTCGACCCATTTATTTATCCTCCGCTTTACATATCGGCTTTGTGCCGTATTTGTCATTGCTTTTAAGCACTGTATAAATGCCTTTGTCGGTGCTGTCTGTCAGCAGGAAAATATCCTTTATATCGAGCTTCATACTTTTTATTATTTCACGCAGTTTTGCTTCATCGCCGTTCCAGCGGCGAAGCCCGGGATAGTTTATTTCGCCGTCCTTTATAAGCAGGCAGGGCGGATCGCAGTTTGTCACCTGAATCCCGACGTCGCCGTTTTCAACGTTGCGGTAACGGCTTTTCTGATAGAAGTTTATCTTGCCGGTGGTTTCTACTATTGCGTACTGTACCTGTGAAATATCGAATATCATACATTCACGCATTGCTTCCATAAGCTCGTCAACGCTGTAGCGAAGGTGCTTCATAACCTTGCGGTCGATTATGCCGTCGGTAATGATTATCTGAGGTGTGCCTGTCACAAGGCGGCGGAAGCGTGAATTCTTGAGCATAATAAAAGACATGAAAACGTCCATGCAGACTATCATCAGTATCGGGATAACTCCGTATATCATCGGGACGGTCGAATCCTCAAGCGACAACGTGGCGATATTGGATATAAGTATTGTCGTTACAAGCTCGGAGGGCTGCAACTGAGCAAGCTGTTTTTTGCCCATAAGACGCAGGGCGAATACTATAAGAATATACAAAAGCACGGAACGGATAATTATTATCAGCATATTTTCCTCCATTGACGGAAAAGATAAGTTACAGATTGGCTACACAGCTATTATCTGCTGATTATCTTTCAATATGCGAGGAACTTAAATGAGCAATTCAAAAAAACTGCCTGATTTATCCGAAAAATCGGTAGAGAGCATAAACAGCGGCGACAGCAGGCTTGCCGCAAATCTTAATATCAACTGTTCTGAGGTAAGAAGGCTGATGAACAACAGCTCGGATCTTATAATCAAGTATTTTTTGTCCGACGGTCACAGGATGGCGGTTATCACCTGCGAGGGTATGATAGGAAAGGCGGAGCTTGCAAATCTGATTTTCCGTCCGCTTGTATCTGCACCGCCGAAAATACAGGACGATAACGAATTTTTTACAAGGGTATGCTCGGATATGCCGATTGCCGAAGAACAAAAGCAGGTGTACGATTATGACTCGCTGTGCCTTTATATAATGTCGGGGTTCGCCGTGCTTTTATGTGACGGGGCAGGGTTTGGCATAGCGATAGGCATACAGGGCTTTGCACACCGAAGCGTAGACGAGCCTTCAACGCACATAAATCTGAGAGCGTCAAGAGAGGGCTTTATCGAGGTGGTAAGAACCAACGTTGCTATGGTAAGGCGGAGAATGAAATCCCCGACGCTGAAAACGATAATGATGACCGTAGGAGAACGCAGCAAGACCGATGTTTCGGTTTGCTATCTTACCGACAAGGCGGATATGAATATCGTAAACGCCGTGACAGATAAGCTGAAGAATATTCCGCTTAACACTATTGCAGGGGGTGAGTATTTACAGAGCTTTCTTGAAGATGATGATTCTGTCCTTTTCTCACAGATATATACAACAGAACGTCCCGATGTATTTGTATCGAAGCTGTACGAGGGCAGAGTGGGGATAATCGTGGACGGAACACCTTTTGCGCTTGTTCTTCCGTGTCTGTTTGCGGAGAACTTTGTAACGATGGACGATTATACGCACAAGCCGTACTTTTCGGCGTTTCTTCGTATCATACGTTTCTTTGCGTTTATTGCAGGTGCTGTTCTGCCGGGTCTTTATGTCGCACTGTGCAACTTCCACCCGGAAATGTTCCGCTCGGCGCTCTTGCTGAATATTTATTCATCGGAGCAGACTACCGCCTATCCCGTATTCGGAGAGTGTCTTATAATGTATATCCTGTATGAGATAATGAGGGAGGCGGGACTGAGACTGCCGCAGAGCATAGGTCACGCAGTAAGCATAGTCGGTGGTCTTGTGATAGGAGAAATCTCGGTATCGGCAGGTCTTATGAGCGCACCTGTGGTGCTTATCATAGCGGCAACCGGACTATGCTCGTTTGCCGTACCGGATCTATACGACAGCTGTATGATACTGAGGCTGGTATTTATAGTCGCAGGAGGCACGTTTGGCTTGTTCGGAATTACGGCCGTAGGGGTCGTTATATTTTTCAGATTTTGTTCAAAAAACACATACGGAGTGCCGTATACTGCACCGTTTGCGCCTGTTACGCTGAAAAGCATTATCCGTGATACGTTTCGCAGAGAAAGCTGGAAGAAGCTGTCCGATACGGATATGACGGTACAGCAGTTATCGGGCAAGGCAAAGAGCGGTCACGGCGCAGAAAGGACGGGAGGCAATGAGCAGGATAAGTAACAGACAGCTTGTTATCACGTTTCTTGCCTGCAGGCTGTCGGCGGAAATGATGACTCTGTCTGCCGAAACCGTATTATACGGACCGGATCGCTTCGCGGCGATATTTCTTGCAAAAATTATTGCGGCACTGCTTTATATCCCTCTTATCCTTGTGACGCTGAGGTTCAAGGGAGACAGCCCTATAACCTGTGCTTTCAGAAGAAACAAGGTCTTCGGGGCAGCTGTGGGGGTTATTCTGGCTGTTACCCTGACGGCAGCCGCCGTGCAGACGGTCATAAGCATAGAGCATTATATAACCGATACGCTGCTCAATAACATTCTTACAATATCGGGTATTGCTGTGCTTGTCGCTGTGTCGGTATACGGTGCATTGAAGGGGCTTAGTGCGGTTACGAGAAGCTCTGTGTTTGCGGCGGCGGTATTCGGTCTGTTGATTTTTCTTATCGGAGTCACTATGTGGGACAAGGTCAACCCGGATTTCATATATCCCGCCTTTATTGAGGACGGGCGGTATTTTGTGAAATGTACACTTTCCGAGGTAAGTATGAACAGCGAAATTCTGATTTTTGCGGTGATAACCGATGAAATACGCAGTAAACCGCATAAAACGGTACTTTATTATCTGCCGCTGCTGCTTGTGATACTGGAATTTCTTAACCTGCTCTACAACCTTATATTAGGTCCTTATATGAGTAAAATCGAATACCCTCTGTATATTATCGCAGCTTTATCCGATATTGTAATATTCCGCAGGCTTGACGGAATAGACGCTATAGTGTGGCTGATGTGCGGAATTATTAAAACAGCGCTTATTATATATTGCGTAGGGCGGATATATTCTGTGTGCAGTAAGAGGCCCGACACGAAAAAGGCGGTTGTGGTATACGGAGCGTTTATATTTATGCTGTGCATGGTGCTTGGCAGTGACAGAACGGTATACGAGCATTTCAGGAGCGTTATGTCTGGCGGAATACACATATTGCTCGGCGGTGTTGCAGTTCCGCTGACAGTGCTTGTTGCAGGCAGGAAAAAGCAGAGCGGAGGAGAAAAGAAATGAGAATGATAAGAGCGGTTGCTATAATGCTTACGCTGACGGTGACAATAACCCTTGTCGGATGTGTCAGCTATGTTGACCTGTCCGACAGGGCGATAGTGCAGGCGATAGGGATAGACTATCTTCCGGACAAAAAGGTATATCGTATAAGTGTGCAGTATTTCAATCAATCGAGCGAGGGCGGACAGAATCAGATAGACAAGACGCAGGACAATGTGCTGAAAAGCGTAGGTGAGGGCGAAAGCATATTTGCGGCGGCGAAAAACGCTTCGATGCTGACGGGAAAGGATCTTCTGCTGAGCGAAAACAGGCTGATAATCATCGGAAAAGAACTGAGGAAGTATAAGCTGGGCGACACGCTTGAATTCTTTGTGGGCAATTACCATTCGCATCCGCAGGCTTATGTTGCCGCCGCAGAGGATACGGCAGAGGAACTGCTCGATATACGCTTCAAGGAAGGCTCGACCTCTTCGCAGAGATTGGCGAACCTTATACACAACGCATCGGTCGAAAGCAGGAACAAAAGCACATATCCCTACCAGGTGATGACTATGCTATGCACATCTACGGAGAGCGCATTTCTTCCGCTGCTCAGAACCGCAACACTAAAGACAGATGTAACTATTCCGAAGGAAACCGGAGGCGGTAAGGGCAACGGAGGCGGAGAAGAACAGAGCGAGGACGGAGAAAAGACGATAATACTTGACGGTGGAGTGGTTTTCAAGGGCGGCAAAGAGCTTTGCAGAGTTGACGATGATGGGGCAATGGCTATATTCTTTATGAATGATACGCCTTCGGAATATTCGTTTACCGTGCCTTTGGGACAAAATGCAAAGCCGAGTGTTACGCTTATTGGCGTTACAAGGAGTATAAAAGCTACAGAATATAACGGTAAGGTGAAATTTGATGTATCATTCAGCGCATCGGGAAAGATAGGGTCGAAGGGTGGAATAAAGGAAGATGATAAAAAAGCCGCCGAAAAGGTAGCCGGGCCTGCCGAAAGGGAGCTGAAGCGGAAAATAGAAAGCTCGGTGATACCGATTGCAGAAAAAGGCTGTGATGTGTTCGGGCTTGAAAATACGCTGAGAAGATGCTGTAACAGATTTTACAGAGAGAATAAGGACAGGGTAGGGGAAATAATAGCGGAAAGTGAAATTGAGGTCAATGTGAATATTGATATTTTTTCGCAGGGGATAGGCGGTGCGTGACGGGTGACAGAAAAGCTCTTCATCTTACAGAAAATAGTCTTTGTTTGATATACTTCTGTTATATCTTTTAGTATTTATCTATGATAGCAAGCTACCGATAGTTCTTTTTGTCGGACAGCACTTCTCGGGTTCGCTATTCGAGTGGGTACACCTGTCAATATGAAAGAGGGAGACAACCAAAGGGATCAGGACAAGGGACTTGACAGCCCCTCTCCCTGTCCCTTAGGTTTTCTCTCTCTTGCTCCCTCTTTCCTTACCCATACCCACACCCCGTCGGGGTGTTAGCTAAACTCGTAAAACTACCTTAACATTGTATATCCTGTCAATGCAGGAACGCTTAACGCTACACGTCCGCTGGTTAGTACATATATCTCAGGTTAGTGGCGTTTTTTTGAAAGATTAATGTTAGAGCAGTTGCACCGATATACTCACGAAATTATTAATACCCTGTCGGCACTGAAAATATTTCCGGCGGTGTTGGCAATGTGTCTCACAGTACAGTTATAATAGCAAAGCTCCCTAACTGTTTGTGAGGGAGCCGGACTGTATATCACTTACTTCAGGAGAAATCTTGTTAGTTAAATCAGAAGATTGCAACAACTGCACCGTTGTACTTTTCATTGATGAAGTTCTTTACATCGTCTGACTTGAGAGCCTTTATAAGAGCCTGAATCTTGGGGAGGTTTTCGTTACCGCTCTTTACAGCTACAATGTTTGCGTAGGTCTGAGCCGCATCGCCCGAAGCATCTTCAACTGCGAGAGCCTTGCTTATGTCAAGACCTGCGGCAAGAGCATAGTTGCCGTTGATAACTGCTAAAGAACCTGCATCGCTGTTTGCAAACTGAGCGGCAACCGTATCAGCCTGTACCGTTGTTATCTTATAGCCGTGGTCATCCTTTATGTCAAGCGTTGTAACGCCATCCTTGGCATTTGCGCCCTCGGGAAGCTCGATAAGACCTTCCTGCTGTAAGAGAAGAAGCGCTCTTGTTTCGTTGCTGTCATCGGCAGGGATTATAATCGATGCGCCTTCCTTGACATCTGTCAGCTTTTCAACGCCGTTGCCGTAAAGACCGAACGGCTCATAGTGAATGAGTGCGGCGGGAACTATGTCTGTTCCGTTCTTCTCGTTGTAGTTGTTGAGGTAGGGTGTGTGCTGGTGGTAGTTTGCATCAAGCTCTCCGCTTGCAACTGCGTTGTTGGGCAGTACATAATCATCGTAAATTGTAATCTGAAGATCGTAGCCTTCCTTAGCGAGCTTGTCCTTTACGAATTCGAGTATCTCGCCGTGCGGTGTAGCTGTTGCACCGATCTTGATAACGTTGTCTGTGTCTGCCGTGCTTTCAGCTGAGCTTTCTGCCGAGCTTGCAGCAGATGATGCTGCGTCTGATGATGAAGCGTCATTTGAAGAAGCTGTCGAGCTTGTGCCGTTTGAACTGCACGCTGTGAGTGTTATACCTGCAAGAGCCGCTGTAAGTATTAATGATAAAATCTTTTTCATGTCAATTCTCCGTTTCTGCGGTTTTACCGCCTGTCAATGTTGTATTTTGTTTATCGTTTATCTTTCTTTGTTCTGCACCGTTAGTTTACGGGTTTTATCTCTTTATATACAACATCGGCGCATTCGTCCGAAACGGAAATTCTGTCGCAACAGCTTTATGAAAAGCAGTGACATATTATATCTCTCCTTACTTGTTTATACGTTTGTCTGCCTTGCGTGCTATCAGCATACCGAACTCCTGAATAAGCTGTACTATGATAACCGTGAGCAGAACGCATATCCACACAATATCGTTATTGAAACGCTGATAACCGAATGAAATAGCTATCATACCAAGTCCGCCGCCGCCGATCGTTCCTGCCATTGCCGAGTAGCCGAGAATGGTTACAAGGGAAATGACTGCGCCGACCATGAGTGCGGGCTTTGCTTCGGGGATAAGCACCTTGTATATTATTTTGAATGTTGAGCTGCCCATTGCCTGAGCCGCTTCAATAACGCCTTTGTCAACCTCTTTGAAAGAGGATTCTGTCATTCTTGCCACATAAGGTATAGCCGCTATAACAAGCATTACCATCATTGCCTTATTGCCAAGACTTGTTCCGACAATAAACTTTGCCGCCGGTAAGCAGGCAACCATCAGAATGATGAACGGAATACTGCGGAAAATATTAACTAAAATACCGATTATTTTGTTGAGCCACGGGATAGGGTGGATTCCGTCCTTATCAGTCACTGTAAGCAGTACGCCTATCGGAAGTCCGAAAACGTAAGCTACGAATGACGAGATGAACGTTAAGTATATCGTTTCCCATATACCCTGTAAAAGTACGCCTTTATCCCACAGCTGTATAAGATCGCCTGACATTTTTCTTCCCCCTTACACCTGTGAATAGGTAACGCCGTTGGCGCTCAGATATGCTGTTATTTTTTCTGTCGATGTATCATCATCGGGCAGCTGTACCAGAATCTGACCGTATGCCTTGCCGTCAATGTCCTTTGTATCTGCGTGAAGAATATTGACGGGAGTGCTGCATTTTAATATCATATCGGCTAACAGCGACTTTGAAGAATTTTCGCCGTTGTAGATAATCCTTATCTTCTTTCCGTGTTCGCTTGTTACCGGAAGCTCGCCCTGCGGCATTATGAGCTTTTTGGCAATATCCGACTTGGGATTTGCGAATACCGTTCTTACATCGCCTATCTCTGCGACTGTGCTGTTATCAAGCACTGCGACCCTGTCGCATATACTGTCTATTACCTTCATCTCGTGAGTTATCACAATTATGGTAACTCCGAGTGTGCGGTTGATTTTCTTAAGAAGCTCAAGCACCGACCTTGTTGTGTCGGGGTCAAGTGCGCTTGTTGCCTCGTCGCACAGAAGATAGTGCGTTTTTGCGGCGAGCGCTCTTGCTATTGCTACTCTCTGCTTCTGTCCTCCCGAAAGCTGTGACGGATACGCCTTGGCTTTATCGGATAGACCTACAAGCTCGAGCAGGCTTTCTGCTCTCTTTACAGCGTCGGATTTTTTCATACCTGCGATTTCAAGCGGATAGCAGATGTTCTTTATTACGTTTCGCTGTGCGAGAAGATTAAAGCCCTGAAACACCATTCCGATGTTCTGTCTTGTTTTAAGAAGCTCTTTTGTTTTGAGGCTTCCAAGCTCCTTGCCGTCTATTATTACCTGTCCCGAGGTCGGGCGCTCAAGGTAATTTATACAGCGGACGAGTGTGCTTTTGCCGGCTCCCGAAAGTCCGATGATGCCGAATATCTCTCCGTCGTTTATTGTTATGTTGATGTCTTTTATCGCAGTAACGCTGCCTTTTGAGGTGCGGTACGTCTTTTCAAGGTTTTTAAGCTCTATCATATATCCTCCCATAAAAATAACGGACGTTTATTTTACGTCCGTGCGTTTGAATATCCGACAGGCTCAGACTTTCTTTCGGGACAGACGTATTATATTGTTTGCACACATTCGCATTTTATTGTTTGCGGTTGTCGGTTTCATCCGGTCAGCCCCTTTCGTTTTTGTTGTTATGAGTATAACACACTAAACCTATGTTGTCAATAGGTTTAGTGGATTTAGCTTGTCGAAAATAATTACACAATCCTTATCGCTTTTGTAGGTTTTGTATAAACGAGGCTGAAATAAATAATACGTTGATTATTGACTTTTAAGAAGCAATGTGTTATAATTGAGTAAACTCAAAACTAAACTGTTGACTATAATGATGAGGGTGATAAGGAGGATACAAATTGAAGGGATTACAGCCAAAGGGCATAGCAAGACGAAACAAGATGCTGCTTGCGGCTATTCAGCTATTTTTAGAGCAGGGGTACGAAAAGACAACCACTGCACAGATAGCAAGGGCGGCAGGAATGTCACCGACATCGTTCTTTGCGGCATTTGAAAATAAGGAGGCATTGCTTCTGACGCTGACGCAGATCATGTTTGAAAATCAGTTTGCAAAGGCGAGGGCATTTGCAAAGGATATGGAGCCGCTCATGGTGTACTGCCTTGAAACGTCATTGCAGATATATATAACCGAGCTGTCCGAGCCGCTGAGGGAGATATATGTAATGGCGTATACCTTGCCAAGCACTACGGAATATATCTTAAAAAGTACAGCCGTACAGATAAAGGCTATATTCTCGCCGTTTATGCCGGATGCGGAGGATAAGGATTTCTACGAGATGGATATAGCGTCGGGAAGTATAATGCGTGGCTTTATGGCGAGAAAGTGCGATATGTACTTCACGGTGCAGAAGAAGATAAGCCGTTTTCTTGAGTGCTGTCTTAAGCTGTATGATGTGCCTAAGGAAAAACGTGCGAGCCTTATAGAAGCGGTACTTGCGTTTGATCTGCACTCGGTAGCAAAAAGACTTATAGATGAGATAATCGCAAAAGCGGAAACGGGGCTTGAAAAAGCAATCGAAAGTTCAATAAACGAAAAAAATGAAAACGGATAATTACGGAGGTGGGTTATGTTCAAAAAGATGAAAACAAGGAAAAGGCTGGCGGCGTTAATAACGCTTATTACGCTGTTTGCGTTTTCAAGCGTGATGACGGTTATGACGGCGGCGCAGGAAGCGTCGCTTGTATCCGCAACGCTTACTACGGACAAGGAAAGCTATGACGAGGGGGAAAACGTTAATATTGCTCTTACGGTGAAGAACGGCAATATTTACGGGATCGATAAGGTGAAGTCTGAAATCGGATTGCCGGACGGACTTACACTGAAGAAGGGCGAGCTTACCGACGGTGAATATGCACTTGCGGCAGGACAGAGCAGGTCAAATGAGATAACGGCTTATATAGAGAAAATCTCAAAGCCCGGCGATACTACCGACCCTGTAAATCCCGGCAATCCCGAAACGGACGGTTCTCTGTGTCCGCTGTGGCTGACGCTGAGTATTTTGTCGGGTGGAACGCTTGCGGTCCTCAGTATTAAAAAGAAGTGCGGAAAAAGGATTTTTTCACTGTTCTTATGTGCTGTAATCTCGCTGACAGCGCTTCCGACAGATGTATTTGCAGACGAGGTCATAATGCCGAGTGCAAGCGGAAGCGTTACGGCAAGCAAGGAGATAACCGTAAACGGTGCTGAAAAGACAATAACCGCAGAGGTTACATATAATGAGAATAAGCCATCGGGAGAAGATGAGGTCACAGTGACCTTTGATGCCGGTGACGGTACGCCTGTAGCTCCGATAACTGTTAAAAAGGGTGAAACGATAAGCAGACTTCCCGAATCATTCGGTGCGGGCAAGGCGTTTATGGGCTGGTTTACCGATACGGCATTAACAAACGAGCTATTTACCAATACTCCGATAAACGAGGATATGACCGTATATGCTTCGTTTGTGGAATCTGCCGATGATTTCCAATCGGGTGTGAGAACCACCTACTATGTGGAGGACTGTGCGGAATATCAGCCGATCACGCTTATATGTGACGAAGAAATAACGGCAAATAATGTATGGGAGTACATCACCTTATTTGCGTATACGGGCGATACTCCGGAAAATTTCGTTGTAACATCAAACGAGAAGGATGAATATACACTCGTTCCCGAAACCGCATACACAGCCGGCTGTATGTACCGTATGACAGCAGGCGAGGGAGTAACGTTCAAGGGGCTTGACGATACGGTAAACGAGTATACATTCAAGATATACAAAGAGCAGACTAATATAATCGAGGTCAGGGACAATATTAAGTATCTCGATAAAGCCAAGCTGTTCGCTACGGATAAAACCGATGAGTATATGGTTCAGGCGGATTATTTTGAAGAAAATTCTCTTGCTGTGGGCGATGTGCTTTGCATTGACAACGGCACGAAGAATTTTACCGAAGACTGCCTGTTTGTAAAAATTACAGACACAATAAAGGACAGAAACATTTACTACATTCAGACAGCCGATTGCGAAGCGGAAGATGTTTATGACAATGTTGATGTTTATTTTGTCGAGCCTGCAAAAAACAAGTTCCTTGAGGAGCAGATCGACACCGAGGCAATAGCGGAAGAAGTAAAGAACAGCGAGGGCGTACAGCAGCTGAACCTTGTGCTTGCGGCACTGCTTGCCGAGGATGAAACCGTAAACGAGATAATGGAGGGCGAGCCGCTTGTTAGCGATACAGTAACCGCCGCTGCTTATGCCGCTTCGGACGATGACAGATTAAAGGATTTCTCGGACTATTCACGTCCTAAAGAGGATACGCTCAAGAGCATCGCCGCAAGTCTTGCTATCGGTCTTTCCGTATCCGTAAAGGTCGGTGAAGCAGAAAATGATAACTTTACTACCGTTAATCCGGATTACTGGTCGGTCATTACATTCGAGTTGAATTATAAGACTACCATTAAGAAAAAACTCAAGGTAGATGCAACATTTACAGTAAGCGAATATCTTAATGTTTCATTCCAGGGCTATAATTCATTCGAATTCAAGTGGTTTGAACTGCCTGAGCTTGAATTCAACTATGCGGCTAATATCTATACGCAGACGGATATTGAACTTAAAGTTCTTGTCTGCTCGGTAGGCGCAAACAGCTACAGGAATATCACGAGCGAAGTCGCAAAGATGCTTGGCAGTGATGAGAAGAACGATACCGCAGGTCTTGTAAAGGATGTCAAGGATATGCTTAACAAGAAGGGCGGAGAGATAGAAATATGCCGTATACCGTTCTTCACGGCATTTAAACCGCTGTCGCTGTTCCAGCTTAACTTTGAACTTAGCCTTGTTGTAAAGATGAATTTCGCAGGCGGTATAGGAAGTAAGTTCTCGATACTTGACGCAACGCAGGTAGGTACGCACGGCAACTCAAAGGATAAAGAGTTCAGTATGTACAAGAACAAGCTGCTCGAGGGCGACAGATACAGCTTTGATCTTACGGTATTCGGATATGTCGGCGTCAAGATGGGCGTTTCCGGACAGCTTACCGTATCATTCACAGGTTTAAGACGACTGGGCGAGGTCGGCGTTGAAGTTCAAGTAGGCGCATATCTCGATATATACGGTCTGGCAAAATATCACGTCGTCAAACCGGATCACCGATACAGTACGGTATACCGGACGCTGACGGGCGGATTCTATCTTGAAGCGGGAATTTATCTCGAAGTAAATCTTGTCGCAGAATCAAAGGTATTCAGATTGCGGCTTGAAGCACCGCTGATACCAGAAATCAAGTGGCCGCTGTTCTCAATGGGCGACAAAAACCTTGTTATATGCCTTAACGATATCACAACTCCGATATTATTCAGCTCAAACGGCACTTACTGGGGAGAAGTCAATATTGATAATCTTCCGGCAGTGTCCGCACAGACGCTTGATATCACGACAGGCGTGATAAATTACAATGCATCTGTACCGTGGAGCAAGCTGTCGATGAATGTTTCGGGCGAAGGCTTCAGAATGCTCTATGACAGGAGAGGCAAATTTATCCGTTACGAGCAGCCATACAGTATGTCAGGCTTCTACAAGAACAGTACAGCCGAAGGTGTCGGTCAGATACACTATAAAGGCACGTCACTTCAGTTCACAAAGACCGCAGACCCCGAAATGAGCCTTACAAAGTCGGTAAAGGTCATCTGGTACGATGAGTCGAGAGTTAAGGAAGAGGACGTAGGCAAGATATTCACTGTCAATTTCTACAGAGAGGTTGACGGAGTTAAAACTCTTGTTGAAACAAGAAAAGTACCTGCGGGCAGTCTTGCAGGCTCTTACAACACAAATAATGCTCCGGACAGCTGGAAGTACATTGACTGCGAGTGGAAGGACCAAGATCCGTACTTCATAACCGTTGACCACGACAACTACGAAATAGTTATACACTGCAACAAGAGCGCAGACTCTTATGGAGATGGAATACTATGATACCGTAAACAAAGAGTGGGTAGTAGAACTGTGGGCAGTGAATGCCGGCGATGTTCTTAAAGTACCCGATAACTCCAGTGACGAGTATATGAAGCTGACCTCATGGCACGCAACATACGGAGTACCGTTCGGTTTTGAAAAGATGTATAAGTATGCCGGTGATAAGCTCAGAGCGATAGACTCCGGATGCCGCAAGGATTACTATACAAGCGGTCAGCCTACAGACAAACCGCTTTACAAGGTTACAGGCAACACCCAGAGAGCGGCTTCCGAAAACTTCTATTTCAATCATCACAACGACTATCAGAACGTTGCACTCCATTTCAGTGCAAATTATGACAGAGCGCTGATGAACGTAACGTACAATTATTATGATTATAACGGCAATAAGAAGTCTGCAACCGTAAAGACACCTTACGGCACAAGACCGGAATTTTTCCTTTCAAGCTGGCCTTACGGTAAGAAATTCATAGGCTACACCCCTGACGGCGGCAAAACCGTATACGATGCCAATACCGTATATAATGAGCAATTGCCTTATGTATATGAGGATGTAACATATGATGCGGTTTACGAAGCCGGAATATTCGATGTTGAGATACAGTATTACGATGATGCGACCCGTGAATTCAAGACATATAAGACGCTGAAAATAGAGGGCGGCTCAAAGGTACCTCAGTCGGTATTTGACGAAGCTTGGAGCAAGATCAACCGGCAGGAGGGTACAACGATTCAGTTCATCGACTGGAGCGATGTATACCTGAGTGAAGAATACGGCGATGCTTACCTCAATGAGTTTATACCCGACAAGACGCTCATTTACAAGAGTATTATACTCCGTCCGAGGTTCAAACGTAATGTTACAATTAAGCTGGACGCAGGTGACGGCAGACTGATATTTGAAGAAAGCAAAGAGTTCAAGAGCTACAGTCAGGATAAATACGAGGTAGAAATTTCACGTTGGGCAACCAAGGATGCCGACAAGTACAACGATTATCAGCCTACAGGCTGGAAGAACAGCACTACAGGCGAGATATATGCCTTAGGTCAGACGGTTAAGCTCGATTATTCGACAACGCTGACAGCAATCTATCAAGCTACGCCCAAGACCTATACGGTAAATGTATCCACACCGTACGGTGCGCTTCTGAACGGAGAAAAGACCGATAAATTCAGCGGCGGATATGATGATTATCTCGCATTCGTTGAAAAGTACAACAATTATACTCCTGCAGATGTCGAGGGCGAGGGATATACTCTCGTGTTCAAGGGTTCATCAAGCAAAGCGTCCGAGGACGGTCTGACGCTTGATATAGTCTTCGGCAACTGGCAGAAGAATGTTCACAAGCACACATTAATACTTTACGCAAACGGCGGTAAGCTGACAGGAAGCGATGAACGCACAGCAGATTACGGTACTCAAATCAAGCTGTCGGATATGGCTGAAGCGTCAAAGACGGACGACCTGAGAGATTATATCTTCGGCGGCTGGAAAGACGAGGACGGAAATATCTACGGTGCTGACGATATAATAACGCTGACTAAGGATACGACATTGACAGCAGTATGGAAAAACGGCGCATACAAGGAATACACGATAACCTTTGTCCTCGATGACAATACGATAAAAAGAGTAACTTATCACTATGGCGACGCTCTCCCGACATTCGGCGCACCAGAAGAAGCTGACGGATATATCTTCGGCGGCTGGTCGTGGTACGGCACTGAGGGCGCATTATCCGGACAGCCCGACACGATGCCTGCGTCAACGCTTACTGCAATAGGTACGACCACAAAGTGCTATATATCTTACGAATTTGACGGTACGGTATACGGCACAAAGGAGGTCGGCAAGATAGGCGATACGATAACCCTTATCGCAAAGCCGACAAAGGATTATTACGATGTGACCGAATGGTCTGCAGACGGTATCACTGTAACAGACGGCAAGTTTGTGATGCCTGCTCACGATGTTACATTCAAGGCGACCTCATCACCCAAGTTCTATAATGTCAATATGACGGTTGACGGCAGCGCAAGTTCCGACAGCCCGATGAAAGCACAGTATATGAGTACAGTAACGCTTCCCGAACCTCCCAAAAAGAGCGGCTATACTTACTACTGGCAGTCCGATGATGTTGCTATTTATGAGGAAAGCGGCGAATACAAGTTTACGATGCCTCATAATGATGTAAGCGTTGAGTGCGTTTACACAACGGCGACCTACAACGTCTACTATATGATAGACGGCGAAGCTACGCCGTATATGACTATTACCGATGTCCCTGCAGGCAAGGAAATGTTCGCTTATATCGACCCGCCACGCAAGGAAGGCTATCTGTTCAACGAAACGTGGATATGCACGGACGTTTCTCTTGTTAATAAGGAAGGCAGATACACAATGCCCGACAGAGATGTTTACTTCTGTGGAAGATTCGCCAAGAACGATGACACTATGGTTATGCTCGGCGTAGAAGTGTATGTTGACGGCAATCCGGAAACACATTATATGCTTTACACGAACAGAGGCGAAACCGTAACGCTCCCCGATATATTCATGGACGGATATGCAAAGTCATACGAAAGCGATAAGCTGACAGTCACAAACGGAAATGTCACAATTCCGACAGGCGACGATGTCTTTGAGGTATCGCTCAGGATAAATTTTACCAAGAGCTGATAAGCTACGGATAAAAGCCAAATAAGAACATACAGCCCCGACCGCAAGGCCGGGGCTGTAACTGCATAATCGTATAAAAAATCCTCACGTTTTACCGTGAGGATTTTTATGCTTATGTGATTACTTAACTATCGTAATATCTGAGCCGAACCACTTTGTTGAGATTTCGCCGAGCTTACCGTCAGCCTTCATCTCGCCCAGTGTCTTCTGAACTGCGTCACGCAGTGCCTGATCGTTCTTTCTGAATGCGATAGCGTACTGTTCTTCTTCAAGACCCTCTGCCAGCTTCTTGTAGTCCTTACCGGAGTTCTTGATTTCATAGTCTGCAACTACTTCATCAAGGAATACAACGTCAACAACACCAAGCTCAAGCTGCTGTAATGCTTCTACATTTGTAGCGATGGGGCTGATTGTTATATCGTCCTTGATTGCGCTGTTTTCAAGTATTGTCTGTGCCGAAGAACCGTTCTGAACAGAAATCTTCTTGCCCTTGAGGTCGTCCATCTTTGCAACTGTCGAATCGCCCTTTACAACGAATACCATAGCGTTCTTCATATAAGGCTCTGAAAGATTCATCTTTTCCTGACGCTCTTTGTTTATGCTAAGACCGTTCCATATGCAGTCGCACTTGCCGACATTAAGGTCGGTTGTGAGCGTATCCCAGTTGACAGGCTGTTTTACGAGCTTTACGCCGAGTCTTTTGCAAACTTCCTCTGCTACGTCAATATCGAAGCCTACGATCTCGCCGTTCTCGTCAGTGTAGCCCATAGGCTTGAATGTAGCGTCAAGACCTAATATGAACTGACCTGCGTCCTTTACCTTCTGCAGTGAGTTGTCGCCCTCTGCCTTGCTTTCTGTGACAGATGTGCTGTCGCCTGCTGTTGCACTGCTGTCTGCGGTTGAAGAATTACCGTTTGAGCTGCAGCCTGCAAGACCGAGCGTAAGAGCTGCTGCCATAGCTACGGCAATTGCTTTAAGATTTAATTTTTTCATTTTTATTTCCTTTCTGAGCGTTTTACACGCCTTAAAAATTACTTTAATATAGTAACACACAAATATGAAAAAGTAAATAGGCAAAATGAATAAAACGGCGGAAATTTGCAGGATTTCAGCAAATTTCCGCCGTTTTTTTGTTTTTAAAGCCGATATTATCAATAAAGATATTCGTATTGTGAAATGTCGGGGCATTTTGAGGGCTGAAGCTCGTCTTCCTTGAAGCTGTATCTGATATTCTGATTATACATATACCACAGGCAGACCCTCATACCGCTCATTTCAAGGTGAGTGCCGTCCTCAAAGGCGTACTTTTCCATCAGCTTGTTATCACTGCCTTTAAGAAGGGCGGTAGGATCGACAAAATGATAGTGACTATAGTAGCAGTTATCAATCGCATACCGCAGTGCGGAATTATACTCGTCTATCTTTTCGTTCTTGCAGAACTTACTGCGTACGGGAGTTACAGCCATAATAATGAACTCGCTGTTCGGGCTTGCCTGCTTGCACTGGTAGAGAAGCTGCATATAGTTTTCTACAAACTGTTCTTTCGTGGTAAGGTTTACATCATTAAGACCCATTGAGAAAAGAACGTATTTAGGCTGCTTGTTGTAAAGGTGAACAAGCACATCTGTGCTTAAATTGCCCGATGTTATAAGGAACTGGTGTATGTTCCACGCCGCAATGTTGGGTCGTGCAAGGTTGTTTTCCTGCTTGAAGTATCCTGCGCTTGCGAAGCCGGAGCAAACGCTGTCACCGACAAGTGCGAACTGGTCGAAATATTTGTACATAGCGTCTGTGATAGTGTAATCAGGTTTAGGCTCAGGCTCAGGCTCAGGTACGGGCAGAGGTTCTTCTTCTTTTGTCTGAGAAGTTGTCTTATCTGTATCGGCAGACGTGCTTTCGGTCTGCGAATATGTATTGTCATAGCTTATACCGCCGTCGGATATGTTGACAGCGTAAGCGTTATTGCAGGCTGTGCATATAATAGCCGCCGCAAGCGGCAGACACAGCAATATGAAACGTTTCTTAGGCGAAACGGAACCGTATTTATTATAAAGCATTATATTCCCTTATTCCGTAGGGCGGTACAAATTACCGCAAAAGTATATAGTAAACCGATGAGGTTATGTTTCTTATTTAATTATAATGCTGATTTTACACTTTTGCAAGAATAAATTTACAAAATGTCGAAATGGGTCAAAATTTCATTGAATTGCACAACGATAAGGCAGATTTCACAGAGTTTTTATGTAAAGTGTATTTTTTGCGGATTCCGGTACAATATGTTGTGCTTTTACACGAAGTTACATTGAGAAATACAAGGAATTAAGGAAGGGCGGCGGTGATTGTTTTACCCGCTGTAAAGCACAGCTATATTTATGACGCTGAAAGAAAAAGTATGATTATCGGCGGGAATGGCAGGTAATAGATTACGGCAATTATACCTTATCGGGTATAAAGAGTGGAGAGGAATTATAAGTTATACCCTTTAGGGTGTAATAGTTTGCAGGGTAGTTTTTTATAAAGAGCTGAATTCTTACAAAATAAACCCGACAGATACGTTTATTGAATCGTACCTGTCGGGTTTGTTTCATATTAAAGCACCTTTGATAAAAAGTCCTTAAGTCTCGGATTTTTGGGGTTTGCGAAGAATTCATCGGGAGGACCCTGTTCAACTATCTGTCCGTCCGACATAAACATTACTCTTGACGCAACCTCACGGGCAAATCCCATTTCGTGAGTTACGACAACCATTGTCATACCGTCGTCGGCAAGCTGTTTCATAAGGTCGAGAACCTCTCCTACCATTTCGGGATCGAGCGCCGAGGTCGGCTCGTCAAAAAGCATAACATCGGGCTTCATGGCAAGCGCACGGACGATAGCGATTCTCTGTTTCTGACCGCCCGATAACTGCGGAGGATAAGCGTCTGCCTTATCAGCAAGACCGACACGCTCTAAAAGCCGCATTGCCTCTGCGTCAGCCTCTTCCTTTGTCATAAGGCCGAGCTTAACGGGAGCTAAGGTTATGTTTTTCTTTATCGTCAGATGGGGGAACAGATTGAAGTGCTGGAACACCATACCCATCTTTCTTCTTATAAGGTTTACGTTAGCCTTGCGGTCGGTGATATATTCGCCCTCAACGCAGATGCTTCCGCTTGTCGGCTTTTCCATAAGGTTAAGGCAACGCAGGAACGTACTTTTACCCGAGCCGGAAGGGCCTATGATAACTACCTTTTCGCCTTTGTAGATATGCTCGTTTATCCCGTTGAGGACGTGGAGATTACCAAACGATTTACTGAGATCCTTAACGTCTATCACTCTTGCCAAGCCTCCTCTCAAGCAGTTTCTGGAGTTTTGTCAGAATAAATACCAGTATCAGATAGAATGCCGCCGCAATGAGAAGCGGGGTAATAAGGTCATATGTCTTTGAGCCTACATACTGTGCCGCTTTGGTAATATCCGTTACCGCAATGTAGCCTGCTATCGAGGTTTCCTTTACCAGTACGATAAATTCGTTGCCGAGTGCGGGAAGTATGTTCTTTATTGCCTGCGGAAGCACGATAAGCCACATTGTCTGACCTGCGCCGAGACCCAGCGATCTTCCTGCCTCTGTCTGACCCTTGTCGATAGACTCGATACCTGCACGGACAATCTCCGCAACATACGCACCCGAATTTATACCGAAGCACATTACTGCGGCTACAATTGCGTTAGCGCCTCTGTAGTTGAACAGAACTGCGTTTATGAGCAACAGCTGTACAAGTACGGGCGTACCTCTTATTACGAATACATACAGGTCGCATATTTTAGCTATCCAGCCGATACCTCTCCTGCCTGCGCATAACTGCTTTACTACTGCCACGAAAGCACCGATAAGAAAACCGAGAATAACCGCAAACAGCGATATGAGCAGTGTGTTTCCGATACCGCTTAAATAGAATTCATAACGGTTTTCTCTTATAAGCGCCTTGTCAATGGCATCCCATATACCAAGAAAGAAGTCCAATTCTTAATTCCTCCGTCTTATGCCTTTCAAAAAATACGGGCGGCATTTCACCGCCCGGTAGTTTTATCAGTCAGCAGAATTATTCAGCCTTGCTGTCAGCGTCGGCACCTGCACCTGTTGTGTGCTTGAGTGTGAACTCGTCAACCTTGCCTTCGTCAATCAGCTTCTGAAGAACCTTGTTTACCTTTTCTTCAAGCTCTGTGTTGCCCTTCTTGAAAGCAAAAGCGTACTTGTCTGTGAATACCTCGCCGTCAAGAATTTCAAGGTTGTCATTACCCTTTACCATTTCCTTTGCGGGAAGCTCGTCCATAACGATGCAGTCAACCTTGTCACTCTTTAAGTCTTCTGCCGCCTGAACATACTTTGTATAACGTGAGGGCTCCTTCTTAAGATCGTCTGTTACATATGTATCGGCAACTGTTGACATCTGAACGGCAATCTTTGTGTCACCGCCGAGATCATCGGCGCTCTTTACTCTGTTTGCTCCCTTGAGTACAACGATAACCTGCTTTGACTTAGCGTATTCGATTGAGAAGTCCATAGCCTCCTGACGCTCGGGAGTAACCGAGATGCCTGCTGCTGCAAAGTCAACCTTGCCCTGCTGTACGGCTAAAAGCGCACCGTCAAAGTCCATTGACTGAATCTCAAGCTCCATACCGAGCTCCTTTGCAACTTCGTTTGCAATATCAACGTCGATACCTACAACATCGTTACCGCTCATATATTCATAAGGAGCGAAACCGGGTTCTGTAGCCATAATGAGCTTGCCGCCTGTTGTGTTTGACTGACAGCCTGCCATAGCAAGACCGCAGGTAGCGGCAACGAGAATGCCTGCAATTATTCTTTTGATCTTCATAAAAATACCTCTTTTATATTTCTTTATTTTTTGTGCGCTTTCTGCGCTATCGTTAATATTATAGTGCATTTCTTTTCAATAAGCAAGAGTTTTTCGTTTTTTTGTGTAAAATACATATAAAAAATGTGCCGCAGTGAGATGCTGTGGCACATCGGGTTGTAGAAAAAGTCTGTTTTTTATAAAAATAGAGCAAATTCTATATCCCTAACCCCAAACCCCTTCCCCGTGGTGAAGGGTTGTGTATGCTTTGTTGGCTCTGCATCGTGCAGAGCCTTTGGGCATACACGCCCGGCGTCCTTGCCGGGGCTGAGTGTGGGGCTACCGCCCCTGACCAAGCAAGGATGCTTGCAGTCAGCCACACAAAGCCACGGCACGATGCAGTGGCACAAATGGCTGACGACCTGTACGGGGGCTTCGCCCCTGCGACCCCATTTTCAAAAAAATATAGGTTTATCGACAGTCTGAATGTGCCGCAGTGGGATGCTGTGGCACATAATCTTTGCTTTTCCGGCTTACTTTCTTGAGAATAAGCCCTTTTTCTCGTAAGGCTCGCTTGTAATGTCTTTAAGCTCGTAGCCCGTTGGCTGCATAACCTCTCTGATCTTGTCTTCGGAAAGCGCCTCTACGCTTATTATCACGGTTTCTCCCTTTGAATGAGAAGAAGCGACCTTCTTTACGGGAAAAGCATTTCTGATAGCGTCGTTGACGTGTGATTCGCACATTCCGCACATCATTCCGTCAATTTTAAGTGTTGTCTTTACCATTGTAAATTCCTCCGTTACTTTATTGATATTACTTTATAGCCGCTGTTTTCAACGGCTTTTTTAAGCTGTTTGTCGGGAACTTTGCTTGAAAGCTCAGCCACTGCGATACCGTCTGTATGGCTTGCCGAAGCGCTTGCTACCTGCGGAATAGCCTCAAGCGCAGTTTTTACATGATGCTCGCATTTTTCGCACATCATACCCTTTATTTTTATCGTTTTTGTTATTTTCGCCGTGTCGGACGGCTGTGTTGCAATATTATTCATCGGCTTTGCTTTTCTGTCGTGCTTTGTGCTGTACAGCCTGCAGAAATTGAGCCTTAATGCATTCGATACGACGCAGAAGCTGGAAAGGCTCATTGCCGCCGCACCGAACATAGGATTAAGCGTAAGCCCGAGCGGAATAAATACGCCTGCGGCAAGCGGAATGCCGATAACGTTATAGATGAATGCCCAGAAAAGATTTTCGTGTATATTACGCAGTGAAGAGCGGGAAAGCCTTATCGCCGCAGGAACATCGGTAAGCCTGCTTTTCATCAGCACAACATCGGCGGCATCTATCGCAACGTCTGTTCCTGCGCCTATAGCGATGCCTGTATCTGCGGCGGTAAGCGCAGGTGCGTCGTTTATGCCGTCACCTATCATAGCGACCTTACCCTGTGGCTTGAGCGAGCGGATGACCGCCTCTTTTCCGTCGGGGAGAACGCCTGCTATCACCTCGTCAATGCCTGCTTTTTTGGCTACTGCCTTTGCGGTACGCTCATTATCGCCTGTCAGCATTATTACCCGTATGCCCATATTTCTGAGCTGTTTTACTGCATCGGGGCTGTCGCTCTTTATCGTGTCGGCTACTGCTATCATACCGAGCATACGGTTGTTTTTGCAGAAAAGCAGGGGAGTCTTGCCCTCGCCTGAAAGACGGTCCGCTTCAGACTTAATTCTGTCACCGACAGCAATTTTTTCACCGATGAACTTAAGACTTCCGCCGTAAAGCGTATCACTGCCGATGGCAGCTGTAAGTCCGTTTCCGCTGAGCGCCTTGAAATTATCGACCGCTACTGACGGGATTCCGTGCTCAGTTCCGTAAACGTTTATCGCTTTTGCAAGCGGGTGTTCGCTCTTTGCTTCAAGCGACAGTGCAAGGCTAAGAAGCTCGTTTTCGGTAACATCTTCCGCAGGGATTATATCCGTTACGACCGGTTCTCCTGCTGTTACGGTGCCTGTTTTATCAAGCACGACTATCTGAGTTTTTCCCGTCTGCTCAAGCGAAACGGCGGTCTTGAAAAGAATGCCGTTCTTTGCGCCGACACCGTTTCCTACCATTATCGCAACGGGAGTGGCAAGTCCGAGCGCACACGGACAACTTATTACAAGCACCGATATTCCTCTCGCCAGAGCATAAGCAAAATCCTGTCCGAGTAAGAGCCACACTATCGTAGTGACAACGGCAATTGCAATAACGGTCGGAACAAATATTCCCGATACCTTGTCGGCAATCTTTGCAACGGGCGCTTTTGTTGCCGCCGCATCGCTCACCATTTTTATTATCTGCGATAAGGTGGTATCCTCGCCTACACGGGTAGCCCTGCAGGTGATGAAGCCCGTCTGATTTATGGTAGCCGCCGAAACATTATCTCCGACCGTCTTATCTACCGGTATGCTTTCGCCTGTCAGTGCGGATTCGTTGACCGTGCTTTCGCCGTCTGTCACTACTGCGTCAACGGGTATGCTTTCGCCCGGACGTACAACGAATATATCGCCTTTCATCACTTCTTTGGCAGGAACGGTATGCTCCGTGCCGTTTCTTATTACGTTTGCGGTCTTAGGGGCGAGGCTTACAAGCCCTTTCAACGCATCGGTGGTTTTGCCTTTTGAACGGGCTTCGAGCAGTTTTCCGACCGTGATGAGCGTCAGTATCATAGCCGCCGATTCAAAATAGAACTCGTCCATATACATCATAACGGCATCTGCATTTTGGTGAAGCTGTGCATCGGTCATCATAAACAGGGCATATACGCTCCATACAAATGACGCACCTGAGCCGAGCGCCACAAGCGTATCCATATTTGGTGAGCGGTTGATAAATCCCTTGAAGCCGTTTACAAAGAACTTGCCGTTTATAACCATTATAATTGCGCTTAGCAACAGCTGTACAAGACCCATAGCGACATGGTTTCCGTCAAACCAGGACGGAAGCGGAAATCCCCACATCATATGACCCATTGAGAAGTACATAAGAATTACAAGAAAAACGATTGACGCTATCAGCCTTTTTCTAAGTTTGGGCGTTTCGGTATCACGCAGTGAACCGCCATCGGTATCGGTGTTTTCCGTTTTTGCGCCTTTCAGCCTTGCACCGTAGCCTGCCTTTTCAACGGCTGAGATTATTTCCTGCGGTGACGCTGTACCCTCGACACCCATTGAATTTGTAAGCAGGCTCACCGAACACGAGGTTACGCCCTTTACCTTGCCGACCGCTTTTTCAACTCTTGCACTGCAGGCGGCACAGCTCATGCCTGTAACATCGTACTGCTCCATAATAAAACCCTCTTTCTTTTGCCGTATATCTTTATATTATGTCCGTCTTACGTTATTTCATCAGCTTTTGCAGAGTTGCGACAAGCTCGTCTATGACCTCGTCCCTGCCTTCTCTTATATCTCTTGCAACGCAGCCTCTTATATGGCTTGCCAGCAGTTCCTTATTAAAGGCATTCATTGCGGCATTGACGGCGGCGGATTGAATAAGCACATCGTTGCAGTATGCGTCATTCTCAATCATAGCCTCGATGCCACGCACCTGTCCTTCAATGCGTTTAAGGCGGTTAAGAAGCGCCTTTTTGTGCTTTTCGTCCCTTACTGTATGCTTTTCACAACACGGACAGACTTTTTTGATAATCATTTTATTTTCACTCATAGCGTTACCTCTGAATTTTTTCTGTAGCTTTAATATACCCTCACGGGGTATTTTTATTATATACTCCCCGGGGGTATTTGTCAAGGAAAAAATGAAAAGGCTGAAAATTTTGATGTACGGACGTAAAAAATGACCACCGCTTTTAAACGGAGGTCATTTCTGCTTGATTCAGTTCATTATATCTTCCAGTCTGACAGCCTTATCGACACGGTCATATATCTCTTTTTCTGATTCTGCGTTATATTCAAGGTAGATATCTCTGTACTCCCGTGCGTCCGCTATAGCTTTAAGGCAGGCGGTTTCTTTATCGTAAGTTCCTGCTTTCAGGCATTCGGAAAAGCTGTTTATCGCTCTTATATATGCCTTGTTTTTCTTGTCATCCGTATCGCAGATAAGCGGTTCAGCCTTTTCGAGATATATCGGTCTTATATGCGTGTGATCCCATATACCGTGCTCGTCAAGCCTAAGCACGGGGACACCGAAAAAGCTGACATATAAATCATTGGAAGGTGGATTGCTAAAGTCCGCATCAGCGGCTATAACGCCGATAGCGTTGTCGGTTACGTCTTTTACTACAGTACCGCAAGAGAACTTTATCGGAAGCGCAAAGCATTTTTGCTCAAATCTGTCATTCCTGTATTCATATGTATCGTTTTCTTCTTCCGGGCTCATTTCGCCGCAATAGAGGTAATCAATATTTCCTTTGTTGTTAAATTGTATCCCAGATACCGACTCGCCGTAGGAAAAGACTGTTATTGTTTCAGCGGGTTCATCGGTCGTGTGCGGGTGCCAACGTAAGCGGACTGTTTTGGTGAACTCATCGCAGCTGTTTATAATCTTTTTCTTGTATATAGAACAAGAAAAATTGCCTTTTGAAAGATATCTTTGTGTAAAGAGTGCGGCTATTTCGTAGCTTAAAAAATAGTTTTGGCAGAGTTTATACTGATCCTCAAAAACATAGAGATAACTGCCGGATGAGTTGTCCTTGATCCGTTCAAGCTTTTGGTTCTCGTAATTTAATCTCTCTCGGATCTGCTTTTGCAGATTTTCATCGCTTGTGCTGTCGCTCAGCTTTTGTAGCTCCTCCAGCTTTTCGGTATAGGAAAGCGTGGAGTTCCAGAGAATAGTTGCTTTTTCTGCATCGCTTAGCTGAAAGCCGTTTTTGCGGAGTTCATCTCTTATGTAACAGCTCGGAATAAGTCTTGTAAGCTCCATATTCACCTCATCTGAAATATGTCGGCTCAAAGTGTGCTTCACCCGGTGATTCACAAATAATATCTTTTCTTACAGCTTCCTCCAGCCCTCGCATTAGTTCTTCGTCAGAGAACTGAGCTAATTCGTTTTTTATTTCGGTCAGAGAATAAAACTCTCCTCCCTCTCGAAATAACTTTTCGAATAAGGCTATCTCTACTCGGGAAAATTCTTCAAGATAATTCATTGTTTTCGTCCTCCTCAGTGGGTATATAATTTTCCGGATTCTCAGTAAACTCCATTTTCTTGGATACTATGTATGATTTTGCTTGTTTGAGATTCATCTTGGAGGTAAGGACCCCGAAAACTGCCGGCGCAAATGCATTTAAGCAATTCTGAAGGAATACGACAAGCATATGCGCTGTTTCATTAGGGAATAATTCAAAATAAGAGTAGTCAACGATTAGCTGATACTTTATGTCGTAATTGCCGTCCTCGGTCATTCTGAGCTGCGGGCAGAAAATAGCGGATCGTTCTTCATCGTCATCGAAATACGTCGAATGCTGCTGTATTGATAGATGATTTTTCTCTTCGTTTATGACATTCATTAGTCTAAAAAGCGAAGGAAAGCGTTCGAGATTTGCGGCTACCAGTTTTTGCCCTACTGAATTATAGTAGGCTCTTGCCAGAATACAATTATCGGAAAATGTGATAGCAGATTCAATAAAGCCTCCGGGGCTGTCCTTGCCTTCTGTGACGAACAGAATCTCTATATTGTTCTCATCGTCTTCTTCCGGCTCTGAGTGCATGATCTTTAGTGTATCGAGGTAATCTAAGATTAACTCTAAGGCTTCTTCTTTGTTCATAGTAGTGTACCTCCTTAAAGTGGAATGCTTATGTCCTTAAGACGTATTATAGCATAAGGAGATGCGGCTGTCAAGAGTAATTCGGCAGAAAATTTTTCGAGCTTCTTATCTTTTTGTATAATTGGCTCGGTGCGGCGGATTTTAGTGATTAAATATAGCAGGCGATTAACTTGACAGTTCCTTTTTTGTCTATGGCACACCTCTTTGCAGAGTGATTATGACCGCCATGTGATAATTATAACACGGATGCTTAAAGTTGTCAAGTGAAAAGCTTGTGAAGCTAACCGAAACGGTATTGATTGACATAATTCGAAAAAGAGGTTATAATTAATAAAAATCCGGTTTCGTAATAAGAGAGGGATATTGTTATGACAACATATATGTTTAAATCGTTTCCTGCCAATCGCAGTTGTAATATTAATCTGGCTGAGATAGAAAAGCAGTACCATATTTTCACCACTGCGGTCGATAAGTGCAATGCAGGTATCACGTTCAGAAAAGACGGCAAGAAGTTCAGTGTTTACGCAATTAACGAATCCAGCGTAACGCTTGTGCTTACATCGGAAACGGAGCTTTCCTCGCCTGCAAGAACTATGTCTGCTTTCAGCAGAGAGCTGCTCAGACTGAACACGGAACTCAAAAAAGAGAAAAATACAGAAAAAATTATTGACGATATGGTTTACAACCATTCTCTTTTCAGAACCGAAATGATAGATAAGAATGCGGCTCCTGTCCAGACTATCGAAAACATAAGCTCGACCGAGCTGATAAAAGCCATTGTAGATCTGCTGTTTTCTTCTGATACAGGCTACAGCACAAATCAGAAGAAAGAAACGATCGATGAGCTGAAAAAAATTATGCTTCCGTATATAAAATAAACGGCTGTATCATCGGGCATGCCTGTAAGACACAGACTTTGCCTTCAAGCAGGCACAACAATAACCCAGACACTGAACGGCAGGGATATGCAGGCTGAAAATTACCTCTTGAAAAATCAGAATCAGCGTGATGTAATATGACAAAAGAAGAATCAGCGTAATGCATTCAGGTGCATAGCCGCTTTGCAAGGTCCTGCTTCAAATAACAAGGCGTTAACCGAATAAATCAAAGGCTGCAGAAATGCAGCTTTTCGGTAAAGTGAGAGTTAGGCTACCCTAATCTAAAGCACGCATACATATTGGTTAGGTTAATCTGACAGTAGGGCGGGTACATCACAACTCTGTTTATCATACGCAAATTTCACGATAAACCGGAAAGCGCTTTCGAAATAGCGATTGTGCGTATTTACCGAAGAATACGATGCAGAATTGTGCAAAACGGAAAATTTTCAGAATCTCTTGAAAAACAGTAGGATTTATGCTACAATCAAACTGCCGGAAACGTTTTCGGTAATTTAATTCAGACAACAGGTGAGCCATTGACTATAAAGGATATTGCAAGACTTGCCGGCTGCGGCGTGAGCACGGTTTCACGGGCGCTTAACGGCAGTAATGAGATAAGCGAACAGACCAAAGAACGCATAAACGAGGTTATCCGTAAGTATAACTACACGCCTAACGGCAATGCACGCCGTATGCGCAGGAGCGCAGAAAAGACCATACTGCTCATCGTTAACGGCAGCAGTAACCTGTTCTTTTCACCGCTCATCGAGCAGATACAGATAGCGGCTTCTTCCGCAGGATTTCAGATTGCAGTGAATCACATTGACGAGCAGGAGGACGAGGTGCAGTTTGCGTCAAGGCTCTGCACGGAGTTAAGACCTGCCGGGGTGATATTTCTCGGCGGCGATATGCGAAACTTCAAAAGGAGCTTTGCACGGATAAAACTGCCCTGTATACTGAGTACGGCAAACGCTGAGGAGCTTGGCTTTGAAAACCTTTCCTCCGTCAGCGTTGACGACTATGACGGCGGCAGGGCGGCGGCAGAACAGCTGTTCGACCGTGGTCACAAAAAAGTCGGGATACTCGGCGGCGACCTCAGCTCCTACGGTCCTTCGGGATTGCGTTACGGCGGTTTTTGCAGTGTATGCTCTGAGCGGGGTGCGGATATTCCCGACAGCGAGCTTTGTGCATATACGTTCAGTTCTGCGTATGAAGCGGCAGTGGCTCTTTATCATAAGTGCAAGGGTATGACGGCGGTATTCGCTATGTCGGATATTATCGCCGTGGGTGCTGTACGGGCATTTCTCGATATGGGTAAGCGTGTGCCGGAGGATATTTCGGTGCTTGGCTTCGACGGAATCGAACTGTCTGAATACAGCAACCCCAGAATAGCAACATTAGCTCAGCCGATCCACCAGATTTCAAGTCTGTCTGTGCGTATGCTGGTGAATATGATCGAAGACGGCGCCGAGGCGAGCCATGTAACGCTCAGGGCGCAGTTCAGATCGGGCGGCTCAATGGGCAGAATATAGATTTTGTTGGAGGTCAACATGAGAAAAAGCGGTATCTTACTGCACATTGCGTCACTGCCGAACAAATACGGCATCGGCACGATGGGCAGGGAAGCCTATAAATTCGTTGACTGGCTCAGAAGCGCCGGTCAGAGTCTGTGGCAGATACTTCCGCTGTCACAGACGAGCTTTGGCGATTCGCCGTACCAGAGCTTTTCCATATATGCCGGAAATCCTTACTTCATCAGCCTTGAGACGCTGGAGGAGGAGGGGCTTCTGAAGCATAAGGAATATGCGGATATAAACTGGTGCAAGGATCCGAGATATATCGACTACGCCACGATGTACGAGAACTTCTATAAAGTGATGAGGCTCGCATTCGGGCGCTTTTCTAAGGACAGGAATGGTAACGTTTCCGAAGAATATAAGGCATTCGTTGCCGAAAATCCGTGGCTTGAGAATTACACGCTGTTCATGGCGCTGAAGGACGCACACGGAGGAAAAAGCTGGTGCGAGTGGGAAACGCCGCTTCGCCTGCGTGATGTAACGGCGGTATATTCCGCAAAGAAGAAGTACGCAAAGGATATGGAATTCTACGCATTCCTTCAGTTCGAGTTCTTCCGTCAGTGGTACAAGCTGAAGAAGTATGCAAATGACAACGGGATACAGATTATCGGCGATATTCCGATATACTGCGCCCTTGACAGTGCGGATGTCTGGTGCGAACCGCAGCTGTTTCAGCTTGACCGTGACAGAGTGCCTACCGTCGTTGCGGGATTCCCTCCGGACGCATTCTCTGAGGACGGGCAGTTGTGGGGAAATCCCATCTATGACTGGGACAGAATGAAGCAGGAAAACTATCGCTGGTGGGTCGGCAGAATGAGCTTCGCAAAGAAGCTGTATGATATTGTCCGTATAGATCACTTCATCGGTTTCAACAGCTACTATGCCATCCCGTTCGGCAGCAAGACCGCACACGGCGGCGAGTGGCACGATGGTCCGAAATACGATCTGTTCAATGTCATTAAGAGAGAAACCGGAAAGGGCGGTATCATAGCGGAGGATCTGGGAATAATCACTCCGTCTGTAAAGAAACTTCTCAAGCAGGCGGCATATCCCGGAATGAAGGTACTGCAGTTTGCTTTCGACCCTACGGGAAAGAGCGAATATCTTCCGCAGAACTACACATCGCAGAACTGCGTTGTGTATACTTCCACTCACGACAGCGATACGGCACTGGGTTGGTTCAACAACCTTGATCGTACAACAAAGCAGTTCGTGAAGGAATATCTCGGGGTGCGCCATGCGGCTGAACTTCCCGAGGCATTTATCGACATTGCCTGGAAAAGCACCGCAGATATGGCTATGACTACAATGCAGGAACTGTGCGGATTCGGAACTGAGGCACGCATAAACGTACCCTCCACCATCGGAAATAACTGGCGCTGGAGGACGCTGGAGAGCGACTTTACCGCTCAGAGTGCGGCGTACCTCGACAGACTGACCGAAATAAGCAACAGAAAACCTCCCGTTAAAAAATCAAGAAAAAAACGATAATTGAAAGGAGCATAATATGAAGATTGAAAATTTCAAGGAGAAGCTCGTTTCCCTCTGCGAGAAGAAATATCACGCACAGCCAAGGGAGCTGACGGCAAATCAACTGCACTGCGCAGTTTCAAAACTCGTTATGGAGGAGCTTTCTCCTGTGTGGGACAAGAGCCGTACGGCTCACGATAAAGCACGCAAGGCAAGCTATCTCTCTATGGAGTTCCTGGTGGGTCGTGCAATATACAACAACCTGCTGTGTCTTGGGATACTTGACAGCACAGCTGAGGAGCTGAAAGCACTCGGCGTGGATATTTCAGAATTCGAGGAGGTCGAGGACGCCGCTCTCGGTAACGGCGGTCTGGGCAGACTTGCGGCTTGCTTCCTGGACAGTGCGGCAACGCTTAATCTTCCGCTGGACGGCTACGGAATACGCTATAAGTACGGCCTGTTCAAGCAGGGCATCAATGACGGATTCCAGACCGAAACCGCAGACGATTGGCAGAGATACGGCGACCCGTGGAGCGTTCGTCGTGAGCAGGAAACTGTTGTGATACACTTCGCTGACGGTGATGTGAACGCAGTTCCCTACGACTATCCCGTTATCGGATACGGCACTGAGAATGTAGGCACTCTGCGACTCTGGCAGGCTGAAACCGACGATGAGTTCGATTTTGATCTGTTCAACCGCAGTAAGTTCACCGAAGCCGGCGAAAAGAAGCGTGCCGCCGAGGACATTTCCCGTGTACTTTATCCCAATGACGAAACAGAAGCAGGAAAGATACTCAGACTGAAGCAGGAATATTTCTTCAGTGCCGCCGCAGTTGCCGATCTTATCAGAAAGCATAAGGCGATTTTCGGCACAATGGAGAATTTTGCTGATTACAATTGCATTCAGATGAACGATACTCATCCCGTTATCGCTCTGCCTGAGTTTATCCGTGTGGTAATGCGTGACGAGGGCTGGAAGTTTGACAAGGCTTTCGAAGCGGCGAAGAAGGTGTTCAACTACACCAACCATACCATTATGCAGGAAGCGCTTGAGAAGTGGGACAGCAGACTTATCGAACGAATAGTCCCCGAAGTGTACAGCGTGATGATAATGCTCAACGAGGCATTCGAATCCGAAATGCACCGCAGGAATGTTCCGCAGGATAAGCGTGCGGTTATGCGTCTTATAAAGAACGGCACTGTGCATATGGCAAATATTGCGGTATTCGGTTCTTCCTATGTGAACGGCGTTGCGGCTATACACACAGAGCTGTTAAAGACCACCGTGCTGAAGGACTGGTACGAGCTGTATCCCGAGAGATTTCAGAACAAGACTAACGGCATCACACAGCGCAGATGGCTGGCTTTGTGCAACCGTGAGCTTTCCGCACTCATTACCGAACTGCTCGGCTTTGACAGCTGGGTAACCGACCTTGACAAGCTAAGCGGCCTTAAGAAGTATGCGGACGATGAGAGTGTGCTTCGCCGCTTTATAGATATAAAGCACGCTAAGAAGCGGCAGCTTGCCGACTTTATCAAGAAATCGGAGGGAATTGAAATCGACCCGAAATCCGTTTTTGATATTCAGATCAAGCGTCTGCACGAATACAAGCGTCAGCTTTTGAACGCATTCTCGATACTGTATCTTTACTATGAAATCAAGGACGGAAATCTCAGAGATTTCACCCCCACTACATTTATTTTCGGTGCAAAGTCCGCACCCGGATATTACCGTGCAAAAGGCATTATCAAGTTTATTAACGAGGTAGCAAAGCTCGTAAACTCCGACCCGGATACAAAGAATCTGCTGAGAGTGGTATTTGTGAGCAATTACCGTGTTTCCTATGCGGAAAAGCTGGTGGCTGCGGCTGATATTTCCGAGCAGATCTCCACGGCGGGTACAGAAGCGTCGGGTACAGGCAATATGAAGTTTATGCTCAACGGCGCAGTAACGCTCGGCACACTGGACGGCGCTAACGTTGAGATTGCTGAGGAAGCCGGTGCAGAGAACGAATATATCTTCGGTGCGACTGTAGAGGAGCTGGAGAAGATTATGCCGCACTACGTTCCCCGTGACATTACAGAGAGCGATCCGAAGATCAAGCGTGTGGTATCTGCGCTTATTGACGGTACCGTTTCCGACGGCGGAAGCGGCGTGTTCAGAGAGCTTTATTTCGCACTTATGGAGGGCGCAAGCTGGCACGTTCCCGATCATTACTACCTTTTGGGCGACCTTGACAGCTATGTTAAGGCAAAGCTGACAGTAAACCGTGACTACAGCAACGAGCTTGCGTTTGCAAAGAAGTGCTGGCTGAATATCTGCTCTGCGGGTAAGTTCAGCTCAGACCGCACCATCGCTGAATATGCAAAGGATATATGGCATATCGGCAAGGTGTGATTCACCGAGTTTTGTATCGGATTCTCTTTTTGGTTTCGTTTGCAGTGAAACGTGTTATATAGATTGTAACAACGTTTCACCGGAAACGTTGCCATTATCCACAAAAGCGACAGATGGTAATTGGCTATTATGACAAATTTACAATTGTTTTTTTAATTTTTAAAAATAATTGTATAAATTCGCTTGACAGAGCAAAAAAATCTGTTATAATTAAACCAGAATTTCGAACCAAGTAATCAAATTTCGAAACATAGCCGAATCTGCAGGGTAGCACAGACAGCCTGCATTTGATTTTAGGATTTTTGTTTCGAAACAAGGCGAAAGTTTCGAAATGCAATAAAAGTAAGCAAGTGATTATATTCAGGAGGAATTAATTATGAAGTACAGGAAGATCATGACAGCGATAGCTTCTATGACAATGGCAGGCGTAATGCTGGCCGGCTGCTCAAGCAACAGCACAAGCGGCACAAGCAGTACAGGCAGCGGCTCTGCGGCAGGCAACAGCACAGCTTCTTCGGGCGGCAGCGAATCCACCGCCGGCAGCGAGAAGGTTAGCCTCACGGTTTGGGGTCCGCAGGAGGATCAGGAACTGATCAAGAAGATGTGTGACGAATTTGCTGCTGCAAATCCCGAAAAGACCTACACCTTCACCTACGGCGTTGTCAGCGAGGCAGACGCTCAGAAGGAAGTTAACAAGGACATCTCGGCGGCGGCTGACGTATTCGCTTTCGCTTCGGACCAGACCGCTATACTGGTGAACGCAGGCGCACTCTACAGAGTAACAAAGAATAAGGATCAGATCGTTGCTGAAAATTCTGAAGCTTCTATTTCAGCGGCTTCGATAAACGGCGAGCTTTACGGCTACCCTTATGTATCCGATACCTACTTTATGTACTACGACAAGTCCAAGCTGACAGAGGATGATGTAAAGTCTATCGAAGGCATTATGTCGAAGAATATCGACGGCGTTACAACAAACTTCGCTTTCAATACAGATGACGGCTGGTATCAGGCAGGCTTCTTCTTCGGCGCAGGCTGCAAGCTGTTCGGTGATGACGGAACCGATCCCACAAAGTGCGATTTCAATAACGAGCGTGGCTATATGGTAGGCGAATATCTCATCGACCTGGTAGCAAACCCCAAGTTCGGCTCCAACTTCGATGACTCGCTTGTAAAGGCAGGCTTTGCAGAGGGTACTTTGGCAGCTGCAGTTTCCGGTGTATGGAACGCAGGCGAAATCCAGAAATCTCTCGGCGATAACTACGCAGCTACAAAGCTCCCCGAGTTCAAACTCTCAAACGGCGAAACCGTTCAGATGGGCAGTATGGCTAACTTCAAGATCATGGGCGTAAACGCTGAAACCAAGAACCCGCTTGACGCAATGGCTCTTGCTGAGTGGCTCACTAATAAGGACAACCAGAAGACCAGATTCGAGGTTCGTTCATACGCTCCCACAAACGTTGAGCTTGCAAGCGACTCAGCTACTATGAACTCCAACATCGCTGTAGGCGCTCTTGCACAGCAGGCTAAGTACTCAACCGTTCAGACTTCTATCGGTCAGGTCCAGAACTACTGGACACCCGCTGAGGCTTTCGGTCAGGAAATTATCGCAGGTACCTGCACAAAGAGCAATCTCCAGGATAAGCTGAACGCTTATGTTGAGGCAGTTCTCGCAACACTCAGCTGACAAAAAAGCATTTAAGGTAATTCACCAATAAGTATATATGTTTCTCCAGGTTCCATTTCTTCGTGGGCGGCGTGACAGCCGCCCACAGAATCGGAACGTGCTTTATGCAGTTTCAATGCTTCCTGAATACTTGACACAGAACAATATCGGTTGCATAATTTTATCCGGTTATTATATGTGTTGATCAGATCCTCCGGGAAGGCTGCATTGAAACTGCACAAAGCTTCAATACTACTCAAGGAGGTAACTGCAATGACAAGTCTTGATTTTTACGCTCTTCCGTGGTACAAGAAAATACTTGTTAAAATAGCAGAATTTTTTGTAGCCATCGGAAAAGGCGTCGCTAATTTCGTGATCGGGGCGCCCGGCGCCGTATGGCGTTTTATAAAAATGATCGGCAGGGGTCTTGCTTGGCTCGGAAGCACCTTTGTTCACGGCGATGCTCTCACCAAGCTCTCATATATTATAATGGGTGCAGGAAACCTGTTCCGAGGACAGATAATCAAGGGACTGATATTCCTGTCCGCCGAGGTAGCGTATATCGGCTTTATGATTGACTCGGGATTCGGCTTTATAGCAGGGCTCAGAAATCTCGGCACGGTGCAGAGAGGCTGGTACTTTGACGAAACGCTCGGCATTGATGTAATGCGTGAAAACGGCGACAACTCAATGCTTATTCTCCTTTACGGAATATTTGCACTGTTCGTAACTCTGGCATTCATATTCATGTGGGTGCATAACATAAAGTCGGCATACAGCGCACAGCAGATTAAAAAATCCGGCAAGAAGCTGCCGGGCTTTGTGGACGATTTAAAGTCGCTTCTGGATGAGCAGTTCCACAAGACGCTTCTTTTCATTCCCGTATCCGGCATCGTAGTATTTACGATAGTTCCGCTGGTCTATATGATCTCGCTGGCGTTCACCAACTATGATAAGGATCACCAGGTGCCTGCAAATCTGTTCACCTGGATAGAATTTGATAACTTCAAGACTATTCTCGGAAGTAATTCCACTATCGGCAACACTTTCTGGCCGGTACTCGGCTGGACACTGGTATGGGCATTTCTCGCAACGTTCCTTAACTACTTCCTCGGAATAATTCTTGCGATGCTCATCAACAAGAAGGGCGTCAAGTTCAAGTCATTCTACAGAACGCTCTTTGTACTCGCCATTGCAGTACCGCAGTTCGTTTCTCTGCTGGTAATGAAGAATGTTTTCGCCGAGGCGGGTCCTGTGAACGTACTTCTTCAGGAGCTGGGCTTGATTTCAACTCCGCTGCCGTTCTTCACCGATCCGATGTGGGCGAGAACGACGATCATAGCCGTAAACCTGTGGATAGGTATTCCGTATACGATGCTTATCGTTTCAGGTATCCTTATGAATATCCCCGACGATCTTTATGAGGCGGCAAGGATAGACGGTGCTTCTCCGTTTGTAATGTTCAGAAAGATAACTATGCCGTATGTGCTGTTCGTTACTACACCTTACCTTATTACACAGCTTGTCGGCAATATAAACAACTTCAACGTTATCTACTTCCTTACCGGCGGTACTCCGGCAACACTGGATTACTACCAGGCAGGAAAGACCGATCTGCTCGTTACCTGGCTGTATAAGCTGACGGTCAACTCGAGGGATTACAGCTACGCCGCAACGATAGGTATTCTGGTATTCATTATCTGCTCGCTGCTTTCGCTGATAACCTTCCGCAGATCCGCATCCTATAAGAATGAGGAGGCGTTCCAGTAATGAGAGAGATAAGAAAACAATCCTACTCCTATCACAGAAAACAGCGCACGATTAATATCGTTATACAGATCGTGCTGCTGATACTGGGTCTGATGTGGATACTTCCGCTTTTGTGGATAATCCTGACGTCATTTCGTGCAGAGCCCGGTTCATATACAAGCTACTTCTGGCCCAAGAGCTTCACGCTTGATAACTACTCGAAGCTGATTTTGGTTGATCAGCAGTTCAAGTTCACAAAATGGTTTATCAACACGTTTATCGTGGCGGTGGTATCCTGCATAGGCTCAACGTTCATTGTGCTTGCGGTGTCCTACGCTCTCAGCCGACTGAGATTCAAGATGCGTAAGCCTATGATGAACATTGCACTGATTCTCGGAATGTTCCCGGGATTCATGTCTATGGTCGCTATCTATTATATCCTTAAGGGACTTGGTCTTACCGAGAATCCGCTTGTTTGTCTGACGCTGGTTTACATCTGCGGTTCCGGACTTACCTACTACATCGCAAAGGGATTCTTCGATACTATTCCGAAATCCCTTGACGAATCTGCGTACCTTGACGGTGCAACGAGATCGCAGGTGTTCTTCCGCATCACTATCCCGCTTTCAAAGCCCATCATCGTATACACGGTACTCACTACATTCATGGCTCCCTGGGTCGACTACATCTTCCCGAGTATGATCTGCGGTGCAAACTACGACAGCTATACTGTTGCGCTTGGTATGTTCAAGATGCTTGAGCGTGAGTTCATCGGTACCTACTATACGCAGTTCGCTGCGGCGGCAGTGCTGGTATCCATTCCTATCGGTGCGCTGTTCATAGTTATGCAGAAGTACTATGTCAGCGGTGTTACCGGCGGTGCAGTAAAGGGCTAATATCTATTATAAAGCAAAATCACTTTTCCGGGGGGGATCTTATGGCAGTCAAGAACGTAACTATCCAGGATATTGCCGACAGGCTCGGTATGGCAAAGAGTACAGTTTCGAAGGCCATCTCAGGTGCTACCGACATCAGCGAAAAGACCCGTGAGCGTGTGCTTGCCTGCGCCGGCGAGATGGGGTATCAGGTAAAGGCAAAGCACGTTTCATATACTAAGTCGATAGTTGTCTTTATCTACGGAAGCATCCATTATGACAAGGTGGATCAGTTCGGCTATGAGATCATTCTCGGATTACAGGCCGCCGCTGCGGAACACGGTATCGGAGTAAACATCACTGCGATAAGCAATGCCGAACTGAAAAGCGGCAACTACTATTCTATCGTGTCGGGGGGAAACTGCGAGGGAGCGGTTTTCCTCGGCTTCAAGCCGCACCATGTGTTCATTGAGCATATACGCAGTCTGAATATACCGCTGGTTATACTTGATAACAATGTTGATTATCAGCTGGCGGCTCGTGTCGGATGCGACAGTGCAGAGGGAATTCGGCAGATGGTGCAGTATCTCTGGATGAGAGGTCATGACAGGATCGGATTTTTAGGCGGCGAGGAGGACAGTATCGTCACGCAGGAACGCTATCAGGCGTATTCCGACGCACTAAAAGAGCTTGGGCTTGAGGAGAATAAAGACGCTGTCAGATACGGACATTTCTCTGCGAAGGGTACACGAAAGAGGATTCTTCCGATTGCTCAGACAGGAGTCACAGCAGTGGTTTGTATCAGCGACCTGTTAGCTTGCTCTGCAGTGCAGGAACTTGAAAAGGCGGGTTATGTCGTACCTACGGATATAAGCGTGACAGGCTACGATAACCTCCCCGTGTCAGAATATTCGCAACCCCGTATTACAACGATGTATCAGAACCGAATACATATCGGAAAGACCGCATTCGTAATGCTTCAGCAGATGAACAGCGGTATCTCGATAGAAGCGGTCAGCCTTCGTCCCGAACTCATTGAGAGAGAATCCGTGAAATTGATAGCCAAGAGAATTTTGCCCGAGGAAGACAAATGAAAAATACAAGATTTTTACTTTCAGCCGCAGCCGCTGTTACGGTGGCGGCTATTCTTTTATCCGGGTGCAGTACCCCGGAGGAAACTATGTCGGAAAGCTCGCAGCCGCAGGCTCCGTCATACTGTTACGAACACGAGCTGAATGTGATAGACGATAACTACCGCAATTACTACCAAGTGTTCGTTTATTCGTTCTGCGACAGCAACGGTGACGGCATAGGCGACCTTGCCGGAGTCACATCCCGACTGGACTATATTCAGGATATGGGTTTCAACGGTATATGGCTTTCGCCTATAATGCCGTCTGATTCATACCATAAGTACAGCGTAAAGGATTATTATGCCGTTGATGAGCAGTACGGCACGATGCAGGATTTTGAGGAGCTTGCCGCAGAGTGTGAAAAGCGTGGAATAAAGCTGTTGATAGACCTTGTGATGAATCACAGCTCCAACGAGCACGAGTGGTTCAAGCACGCTTCAAAGAGCCTGCGCAGCGATCCGTGCGGTGAGGCTAAAGACAAGCCCTGCCTTAACGATAATATCTGCCCTGTGCACGATAAATACATCGACTATTATTATTTTACGGACGAGAAGCCTGTCGGAACGAACTCCTGGTACAGAATAGGCTCGAACCGGTGGTATCAGGCGGTTTTCTCAGAGCAGATGCCGGAGCTGAATCTTGATAATTCTGCGGTGCGCAGTGAGTTTGAGAAGATAGCTGACTTCTGGCTGGAAAAGGGTGCAGGCGGATTCCGTCTGGACGCTGTCAAGGAGTATTTCAGCGGCAACCCCGAAAAGAATATCGAGGTGCTGAATCAATTTATGAAGCACTGCAAGACGGTTGACCCGAAATGCTACGTTGTCGGAGAGGTGTGGGAGAGCTTCACAAACTATACTAAATACTACAGCTCCGGGATTGACAGCGTATTCGGCTTCACTATGGCACAGGAAAGCGGAAAAATCGCCAAGACAATCAATGGTAAGGGTGCTGATAACTCGGTTAAATCCTTTGCACAGGCAATGGTGACTGTCGAGCAGAAGCTGGCTTCCTACAGCGATACCGCAATCGACGCACCGTTCATAGGAAATCACGATACCAACCGTGGCGCAGGCATACTCGGATATAACGAAACGAAAATAAAGGCGGCGGCAGGATTACTGCTCACAATGTCCGGTTCGCCTTTCGTGTATTACGGTGACGAGATAGGCCTTTCCGGAAGCGGACGTGACGAGAATAAGCGTGCCCCGATGATATGGGACAGCGAGGGTACGGGACTTACATACGGACCGCCTGATATGGAGCGGCAGGAAAACCGTTTTGCCGATGTGCAGACACAGCTTGCAGACGAAAATTCCATACTGAATTACTACAAGCGTGCGCTCAGGATACGCAACGAAAACCCCTGCATTGCAAGAGGTACGACCGAAGTGCTGACAGTGCCGGGACAGGATATTGCGGCGGTGCGCCGCACATTTGACGGCGACAGTATTGTGATTGTTTATAACTACTCCGATGAAAGCAAAGAGATTACGGAACTTGACGGACTTTCCGAAATGCAGATACGAGGATACCTGACAGTGAATTCTGCCGAGGAGGTCCTGCTGGACGGCGGTCTTACAATGCCTGCGTACAGCATTGCATTTCTTACCGGAAAATAACTACGGAGGTAATTATGGATATAATGCCTGATTTTGACCTTATCGACAGGGAGTATGCATATGACGGAGAGCTTGGCGCACTTTATTCTGAGGATCAGACTACGTTCAGAGTATGGAGCCCGACGGCACAGAGAGCCGTGCTGAAGCTGTATCTCAGCGCAAAGGCAAATCTGCCGCATTCCGTTACTGAAATGAGCAGGAACAAAGGCGTATGGGAGGTTACCGTACCCGGCGACCTGCATGGGATGTATTATACCTATGAATTTACCTTTGACGGCTCGACCTGTGAAACGATAGATATTTACGCACGCTCAGCAGGTGCAAACGGCATCAAGGGAATGGTGGTCGATCTAATGCGTACAGATCCTGCCGGCTGGGACAGCGACCGTCCTGTTACACTTGAAAGCTACACAGACGCAGTGATATATGAGCTTCATGTTCGTGATTTCTCCTCCGATAAAAGTGCAAATTTCCGCCTTCGAGTAAAGTTCGGCGCATTCTGCGAGAACAGGGTGACGAACGGCTTCAGTGACACTGTCGGACTTGACTACATTGCTTCACTTGGTGTTACGCATATTCATCTGCTTCCGGTGTTTGACTCCCAGACGATAGACGAGAACGACCCCGAGGCAGGCTTCAACTGGGGATACGATCCGCTTAACTACAACATTCCCGAGGGAAGCTACACTACCGATCCCAACAACGGTACCGACAGGGTAAGACAGTTCAAGGAGCTTATCCACGCAGTACATCAAAAGGGAATGGGTGTGATAATGGATGTGGTTTACAACCACACCTACAGCACGGAAGATTCCCCGTTTGCAAAGACCTTCCCCGGATACTACTACCGTCATAACAAGGACGGAAGTCTTTCGAACGGTTCTGCGTGCGGAAACGAATTTGCGAGCGAACGTGCTATGGCGAGCCGCTTCATCGTGGACAGCCTTTGCTATCTGGCAAAGGAATACAAGCTGGACGGATTTCGTTTCGACCTTATGGGTCTGCTTGATATTCATACGCTGAATACTGCGGCTGAGAAGCTACGCAGGATAAATCCTTCCATAATACTTTACGGCGAAGGCTGGACAGGAGGGAAAAGCCCGCTGCCCGAGAGACTTCGTGCAATGAAAAAGAATGCGGTAAAGCTGCCGCAGTACGCTATGTTTTCAGACGATTTCCGTGACGGAGTGAAAGGCTCCGTATTTGAGGACGAGGAGTGCGGTTATGTAAACGGGAACGCATCGGAGCTGTCGGAGATGATGAAGTCGGTAATATCCGGCGGAATCTACCGTATGGATGTGCAGAGAAAACGTTCTGAATGCTGGACGGATACTCCTCAGCAGGCCGTGAATTATGTTGAGGCACACGATAATCTTACTCTCTTTGACAAGCTGAGAATTTCTATGCCGGAGGCTTCGGGGCAGGAGCGTGTATCGGTAGATAAGCTGGCGGCTGCTCTTGTGTTTCTTTCGGAGGGAATTCCTTTCATGCAGGCAGGGCAGGAGATACTGCGCAGTAAACCGTCGCCTGATGGAGGATTTGTTCACGACAGCTACAATTCTCCCGACAGCGTGAACAGCATTAAGTGGAACGATGTGACCATTCATCGTAGTGTTATGGAATACTACCGTGGGCTTATCGCAATACGGAAGCGCTTTCCGGAATTTAGACTGCGTACTGCGCACGATATTCGCAGTCGTCTGGAATATGAAGATCTCGGCGGCGGTGCATTGGCAGTGCATTACGGCGATAGGCTGATACTGGTGATAAATCCGGGAGAAACGGTGCTGAAATACGATCCGGGTCGCTCTGCGGAAATTTACGCAGACAGCAAAAAGGCGGACGCTCAGCCGCTTTATCGGACTAAAGGCGCATTTGCCGTGAAGCCGCATAGTATTATGCTGGCAGAGCTTAATTAAAGCAACTTCAAACAAAGACATTTATTGATTTTTAAACATTAAGAAAAAGACAGAATACAAAACGCACAAAACCCCGTCACAGAAACGCTCTGTGACGGGGTTTTCTTATGTGCTGAAACGGTCAAAAAGCCTTATTTCAAGCGGTTTTTGAGCAATAAAAAACCACCGTAATTCTATCAAAATTACGGTGGAATTTATGGCGGAGAGGAAGGGATTCGAACCCTTGTGGGGTTGCCCCCAAACGGTTTTCAAGACCGCCTCGTTATGACCACTTCGATACCTCTCCGTATCGTGCTATGATATTATAGCACGGATTTTTAGTTTTGTCAACACTTTTTTCGGATTTTTTTAAAATTCCTGCATTTTTGTCCGTAATGTCGCTTTCAGACCGAACGGCACTTAGTCAGAGCTTAATGTTACTTCCGAACATTTTAACAAAATCGGGTGCTTTTGCTTTGAAGCATTTTCCGTCAAGATAGGAAAGACAGCCGGCATCGGTAGTGAATTTAAACTGCAGCTCATAACTGCACAGCGCCTGATATTTGAAGCCGTACTTTTTGTTCAGCTTGTTGTTCCCGTATTTTCCGTCACCGAGCAGAGCGTGACCGATATACGCAAGGTGCGCTCTTATCTGATGCGTCCTGCCTGTGAGCAGGTCGACCTTTAACAGCGAGTTTTCGCCGTTGTACGCTATGACCTTGTATTTTGTCTTTATCGTGAGATTGCTTTTTGTCTTTTTGTCGCTGATTTTTACCGTGTTGGTGTCGCTGTTCTTTTCAAGATATGCGGTAAGCGTTGCGCTGTCGGGAGTTACCTTACCGCAGGCAATGCACAGATACAGCTTTGTAAGCTCTCTGTCCCTTATCTTCTGATTGAGTATTCTGAGCGATTCGGCATTTTTCGCCGCAATTACTATACCGCAGGTGTTGCGGTCTATGCGGTTGCACAGTGCCGGAGCAAACGAAAGCTCGTTTTCCGGATGATATTCGCCCTTGTGATAAAGATAACTCTTGATGCGGTTTATAAGCGTGTCGCTGTCGCCGCTCTCGTCCTCGTGGACTACCATTCCGACGGGCTTATCCACAAGCAGAATATTTTCGTCCTCGTATACAATGTCTATCTTATCGCTTACCGAAGTGAAATCATCCGGATCTGTCTTTGCTTTCGGTATCAGCATTTCATCGGGGATAAACAGCTTTATTATGTCGTTTTCCGCAATATGCGTGTCGGGCTTGCATTTCTTGCCGTTTAGCTTTATGCAGTTCTTGCGGGCGAGCTTGCAAATCTGTCCCTGACCCAGCGGAAACGATTTAGACAAAAAGCGGTCAATACGCTGACCGCTGTCGTTTTTTGTAACCTTTATTTCTTTCATCGGTGGCTCACTTCTGTATTCTTGAAAAGCCGTACTGCGAGAAATGCTCTATCGCCTTGTTGAAGTAATCACCCGAGCTTTGACAAGCCGTTGCAACATCGGTGAGCTTCGCTTTTGCTATTTCCCACTTTTCCTGCATTACCTCGTTATCATCGGCTTCAAGCCAGAGCTGGTTTTCCCAGATACCGTATTTAAGATTGATTATATATGCTTTTTTCATACTTCTCCTTTTTATTCCTGCCGAATTCTTCATTTCAGAAAAGCAGTTGAATACGGGAGGGGCGAGCCCACTCACCTATAATTTTGACAGTTTGCCGTGATTACAGCTTTCCGCCCTTTGTTCCGCCGAGCTTGCCGCCTGTAAAGCCGTCAAGAATGTTGGTGTCAAAGCTGAATGTCAGCGCCTTGTTTTCACGTTCACGCTTTAATGCGAGCGAAATCATCTCGTCTAAAAGCTCGGAATACTTCACACCGACAGGCTCCCACAGATAGAACGCAAGGCTACCCGGAATCGTGTTGATTTCATTCAGATAAACGTTGCCGTTGTCCATATCTATCATAAAGTCGATTCTTGACGTACCCGATGCGCCAAGACTCCTGAACGCCTTTACCGCAAGGGTGCGTATCTGCTCTCTTGTTTCATCGGATATATCGGCAGGTATCTTTCTCTTGAGCGTTGCCATACCGCTTGACTTGCCGCCCTTATCGCCTGCGATATATTTATCCTCATAGCTTAATATCTCATCGGTGTTTACAGGCTCTTCGCATTCCGATGCGTGAGCGGTAGCATAGTCGCCGCATACCGAGCAGTTGATTTCCTTAAGGTTTGTTATAGCAGGCTCGACAAGCAGCTTTGAAGCATAGGTAAATGCGTTGTCAAGTGCTTCGTCAAGCTGTTCGTCATTGTGCGCTATCATAATTCCTACGCTTGAGCCGAGATTTATCGGCTTTACTATAAGCGGATATGCTATCTTCGCCTTAATATCCGCCTTTACAGCGTCTGCGTCCTTTGCGTAGTCGCTTATATGGATTACCGTTCCGTCAAGGACGGGAATGCCGTTATCCTTGAATACGGTTTTCATAACATACTTATCCATACCTACAGCAGATGATATTACATCACAGCCGACATAAGGAACGCCGATTGTCTGCAGATATCCCTGGAATACGCCGTCCTCAACGTTCGTACCGTGTACTATCGGGAACGCAACGTCTATCGTTGCATATACGTTGTTACCGAACTTCTTTCCGGGATAAAGCACAAGCTGTACCTTTCCGCCGTCGTTTACAAGTATCACCCTCCGGCTTTCCTTGAGAAGCGACTTTAAATTCCGGTACGATGCGATGTTTCCTATTTTTTCTCCGACATACATTTCATTGTTTTTTGTAATGTATACGGGTATCACCTCGTACTTATCCTTGTTTATGGAATTGCAAGCCTGAAGTGCGGATATGATGGACACCTCATGCTCAACGCTTTTTCCTCCGAAAAATACACCTACTCTGATTTTCATGTTCTTATCCTTTCTTTATGTCAATTAAGTATTATCTGTGCTTGTTTGTGAGCTTTCCGTCCTGTAGCTTAGATCTCTCAGGTCAATATTCACTCGGACATAATCGCCGTACGAAAGTACAACGCTCTTTGCTTTTTCGGGAACTATGTAGCAGACATAGCCGTCCGAGCCGATCCCTGCGGAGAGAGTCACTGATGTGCTGAAGCTCTTTCCTTCGTTAAAGCCCCACGCTCTGTCGCAGCCTATATCGCCGTCATAGACGCAATTAAGGTCGTTGGAAAGCCACTGTTTTTCATCGGTTGTGTTCTTGACTTTCAGGTGGAACGCAACATACATATAGCCCTTATCCGCTCCGCCGTACATAATATCCGTTCTGAAAACCTCATCGCAGATAAAGCTGTATTCGGCAGTCTGAGCGGTTTCGTTGAAGTTTACACGCTGTATCTCCTGAGTTGTTGAGGATTCTTCAGAGACACTTTCTTCTATGTAATCGTAGTCGGCGTTGTCAAAATTGTCAGCGATCATTGAGAAAATTCCGCCGAATATGGAAATAATGATACCTATTACCGTAGGTGCAAAGACCATTATTATAATTACAGTCGTAATCGTCTTTGCTATCTTCTGTGCGGAGGCATTCTGAGAGCTGCTTACATTGCTCTGTGAAGGCTGTTGTGAGGCATTATACTCATTCTGACGCATCTCTTGTCTGCGTCTGTATTCTTCTTCTTTCCTTTTCTTTTCCTCACGGTATTCCTTTACACTTGCATTGTTGTCAAACGGTGCGCCGCAATGTGTACAGCAGTTTTCGTGTTCTACATCCAGCTTTGCTCCGCAGTAATCGCAAAATACGTCCATAATATCTCCCTCGTTTTAAACCTTTGCTTTACACACAATATCAATAATTATCCGGCAGATCGTTTTCAAGAAGAACTATCTTCTTTTCTCCGCCTGTCTTTATATTTTCAACCTTTGCAAGAGCCTCGTTCAGATTCTTTGCAACGTATGTCTTTTCTTCGGGGTATCCCTTTGCTTTAAGACCGTCAACTATCGGCACTGCCTGACGTTCGCCTACTGCGATAACAAAGTCGCAAATTTCAGCCGCCTGTTCTCCGAAACGCTTGTTAAGCTCGTATTCCTTTTCGCCAAGCTCCACCATTCCCGGAGAAACAAGTATCTTGAAGCCTTCGAATACGGCGAGCGTATCAAGAGCCGCCTTTGCGCCTGTAGGATTTGAATTGAAAGCGTCGTCTATTATCGTCTTGTTTGTACCCTTGATTATCTGCAATCTGTGCGGAACGCATTCAAGACGCTTGACAGGCATAACAAGGTCTGCAAACGGAACGCCGAGCGTATTTGCAACGGCTATCGCACCGACTATATTCTGTACGTTGTGGCTGCCGATGAGCTTTGTCGTAAACTGCTTTTCTTCATTACCGTTGTGAACCGTGAACTGTGTGCCGTTCTCGCTGACGGAAATATTGTCCGCATAATAATCCGTGCCGCCGCCGAGCGAATAGGTCACCTTGTTCTTATTGCACTCGTGCTTTGCTATATATTCGTTATCGTAATTGAGGAATATAATGCCGTCCTTATCGGGAAGGCTGTCGGCAAGCTCGAATTTTGTCTTTATTATATTGTCGATTGACTTGAATGTTTCGAGATGCTGAGGGCCTATTGACGTGATGATTCCGTGCTTCGGCTTTACTATATCGCAGATTTCCTTGATTTCACCGACATTCTTAGCGCCCATTTCGCACAGGAATATTTCGTGCGTTGCGTTAAGCTGTCCACGCACCACCTTTACAACACCCATAGTCGTGTTGTAGCTTTCGGGGGTCATAAGCACGTTGTACTTTGCGCTGAGCAGCTTTTCAAGATAGAACTTTGTACTTGTTTTGCCGTAGCTTCCTGTAAGTCCTACTACGGTAAGGTCGGGAAGACCGTTTATTATACGCTTTGCGTCATTGATATAATGCCTGTTTATCATTGCTTCGACAGGCTTATTGATAAGGTTTGCAAGCATCGCCATAACAAGCGTTAAAATCTGTACGCACATTGTTATTGCAAGCGAAGCGTAACCCATTCCGAGCGTCAGGAATACAAGCAGGATCAAAAGTAAATAAAGGATAACAGATGTCACCGTCATTCTCATTACTCTCGGAGTGAACACCAGCTTTTTCTTTGCCTTTTTCGGCGCAGAGAACACAATGCCAAGGAACAGAAAAGCCGCCGCTATAAAGCAGGTGGACGCATTTGTTTCGCCGCATATAATAAATGTAAGTATCGCACCTATCGTAAACACATGGCGCATTATAACATCTTTTATATTCTTTCCTATCCACTTGAACTGCTCATCGGCGTGATAGGAGTTCAACTGGAACATATGCATATAGTGTATAAAATTAAGTCCGCACGATGTGCCGAGCGCCATACCAAGTACGGCAACGGCAATTAAACGTAAAATATCCAAAATAAATTCTCCGTTCTGTTTTATTTAATGTCAAGGAATGACGCCAATACTCTTGAGAATGTGTACCAACCCTCAAGAAAAGCATAGTGTCCCGCACCTTCGATAGTAACAAGTCCGCTGTCTTTTATAAGCTCGCTCATTTTAACCCCGTCGGACAGGGGAGTAGCGTCGTCCTTATCGCCCCATATAAGCAGGGTAGACTGCTTTATTTCGGGCAGGAGATAAGTCAGATCCTCGTTTACTACCTTCACAAGCGTTGCCCTCATTACAGGCGATGCCGCAAGATAATCTGCACTGCCTCGCTTGTTCCTCATATTTTCAACGGCATCGGGAAACAGCTTTTTCATAGGTGCGGTACTCATTACCGCTTTGCCGATTTTATATGTCCGTGTTTTGATTTTTGAGGATACGCTCTGTTTCGGCTTTATTCCCGCACTGTCCGTAAGAATTATCTTTTCGGGTGTCAGCACGGGTTTTTCACGGGTAACAGCCTTTATTATAACTCTGCCGCCGAAGCTGTGTCCGAGTACAACGGTCGGTACTATGCCGAGCTTTTTGCAGAATGTGCCGATGAAGTCAACATAATCGTCAACGCACCACGGCTTTTTCGGTTCGTCGCTTTCGCCGAAGCCCGCCATATCGGGCGCAACCACTCTCATATGAGGCGACAGCATATCGATAATATTTTTGAACAGCGTAATATTACTGCCCCAGCCGTGAAGAAGGAGAATTATCCCTCTGCCGTTATCTTCGCCCTCATCAATATAGTTTATTCTTAAATCGTTTATATCAATAAACAAGGTCATTCTTACCTTTCGGTTTGATTAAAATTAAACATCGGACGGAATTTTCACACACTCCGCCATTGTTTATTATATTATTTTTACGCTGTGATGTCAAGAAAAATAACTGTAAAGTGTTTCTGTGCGTCTGACGGGATTTGTAATCGCAATGCGATAAAAAATCCGCCGTCTGCCATCAGGCAAACAGCGGAAGAAATATATCATCGGTAAATGCGGTAAAAACGGCATTTTACCGGCTATACTGCCGTTATTCGTCTACATTCTTGAGAGCGTCGGCAAGAGGCACTTTCTTTATCTTTCTTGTAAGGGCAAGTGCGATAACGGCGAATGAGCCGATGCCGATAAGAGCGGTTTTTGCATATACCGAAACAAAAGACCTGTAGGGAAGCCAGCCCGGATAATCACGCATGAATATTACGAACAGCTGACCGAGCAGATAGTCTGACAGCGGTATGGTGACAAGCAGTGTGACAACCGTTACAATAGCGGTGGTTACAATATATATGCCGTTTATCTCACTGTTCCTGTATCCGAGTATCTTTGCCATAGAAATGGACTGTGCGTTCTTTTCGATTATTATCTTGGACAGCAGATAGATTATCAGCACATACATTATAACACCGAAAGCGACAAAGATATTCATCATATTGCCCATCGACCTTGTAAGCTGACGTGATACCTTTGTAAGATCGTCAACCGTTATCTCGGTCGCAATATAAAGGTCGTCTATATCGCTTATTTCCGACTTCGAGAAATAGCCCGTGAAATAGTCTTTATCACAGTCGAACTTTTCATTGAATGCGTCCTTGTCCATAAATACCGTAAGCGTTGACGGGTAGTAGTAAATTCCGCCCACCCTGAACTTGTATTCCTTTGAACCGAACTGTTCCCTGAGCGTTATTTCATCGCCTGCTTTGATACCGTGTTTTTCTGAGTAGGCATTTGAAATGTAAACCTCATTGTCACCGAGCGGCAAGTCAACGTATCTGCTGTTTTTAGCAATGCCGTAAACGGTTATTTCCTCGCTTTTGAGCGCACCCTCAATAGTTTTGAGAGCTGTTGCGGAAAACTTTTCAGCATCCTTGTTTTCCGTTTCGACCTGAGCCTTCAGAAGATACTGGTGATCTGCAAGCAGATTAGAGGTTATCTCCTGCTGATAGTTGTCAAGCACAGGACCTAAAACAAGTCCGAACATCACAAGGACGTTACCGAGCAGTGCGCCTATGACCATCATAATGTAGTTAGGCATATTCTGGAACAGCACACGCAGTCTGAAACGCTTCATAATGCCGATTCTGGTGTTAAGCCTGAACGCCTTTTTCTTTTTTCTCCGTGAAAGGTCATGGCGGATAAACTGAAGCGGCGACAGGCTCAGCTTTCTTGTCAGCATCAACAGGTCGATAATGAATACGATTATTATAGGTATTACCGTTGTGTTTATAAATGCCTGCGGATTCCACAGCGTAACGTAGGTCGGCAGGCTGTAGCTTCCGTAATATGCGCTTGCCGCATAGTCCTTTAAAACCGTGTAGCCGAGTATGTTTCCGACAACCGCACCTGCAAATACAACCAGCATAGGAAGGGTAAGGTAATGCCTTACTATCTCCCACTTTGTATAGCCGGTAGCACGGAGCGTACCTATAACGCCTGCTTCCTTTGCGATGGTGTTTGACGTGGTTATCGCAAAGATGAATGCGATGATCACCACGATTATATAAAGGAACATCTGTACAAAGGCTGTATCGCCCTTAATATCATCGCCCGTGAAGATTATCGCCTGATTTGTATATTCGGGAATGTAGCCGGTGACCGCATTCATATATTTCGGAGCTTCTGAGGACAGCTTTTCAAGAAAGTCCTCCGACAGCTTCTTTGCCTCAGTATTATCGGCGGGACGCTCGGCATATTTCCACGAATAGACATAATGCAGCTTATCCTCCGGATATGTACCGAATGTATCTGCTGTCACTATCGCAACACCGAATTTTATCGAATCGAACATCATATCCGATGGGCTTGAAAACAGTGCGCTGTAGTCCGACAGTGCGACAAGTCCGCATATCCTGTATTCTTTGCCGTGAAGCGTCAGCTTGTCGCCGACTTTTAGGCTGTTGTTGTCAGCATACATTCTGTCGATGGCAATTTCGCTGTCGCTTGACGGAAATTCGCCGTCCATAAGGCATTCAAGGTTTATATCCGTACGCTTTTTGAATATACGCAGTGTGCTGTCAACTTCCTTTGTCGGGAACTCAACATAGAAGTTTTCGTATATCTTCGCATCAAATCTGTCGCTGTTCTCAACAGCCTTTATAAGCTCATCATCAGCCTTTGCATAAAGCTCGAAATTACCGTCCTCTATATTGTACTTTTCAAAGCTCTCATCATAAGCCGTTGCCATGCTTCCGCCCGCAACACTCCAGCCCGATACAAAAGATACCGAAAGCGCCATGAATAAAAAGATTACAATATATTTGCCAAGCTCGTTTTTGAATTCGCTCGGCAGACGTTTAACAAGAGGATTTCTCATCGTTATCCCCCTTACCAGTCAAGATCTTCTGCGGCAATCTTGTTTTCATTGAGATAATTCTTTCTTATCATGCCGTCACGCAGCTTTATTACCCTGTCCGCCATATTTTTGATAGCGTCATTGTGGGTTACCATTACGACCGTATTGCCGAACTTTTTGTTTACATCGCTTATCAGCTTGAGTATATCCTTTGAGGTCTTGTAGTCAAGCGCACCGGTAGGCTCGTCGCAAAGCAGAATATCGGGATTTTTGATTATCGCTCTGCCTATTGCCGTTCTCTGCTGCTGACCGCCCGAAAGCTGATTCGGCAATTTGTGCCGATGCTCGTAAAGGCCGAGCGTTTTCAGTATTTCATCCGTGTCAAGCGGATTGTCGCTCAGATATGCGCCTATTTCAACGTTTTCCTTGATGTTGAGGTTGGGTATAAGATTGTATTGCTGGAAGATATATCCGAGGTGCTTCCTGCGGTACAGCGTCAGTCTTTTCTCATTCATATCTGCGGTTTTTTCGCCGTTTATGGCAATATATCCGCTGTCGGCGCTGTCGATACCTCCTATGATATTCAGAAGGGTGGACTTGCCCGAGCCGGACGGACCGAGCAGTACGCATATTTCTCCTTTTTCGATTTCGGCATCAATTCCGTTCAGCACTTCAACACGGCTGTCGCCCTCACCGAAGTGCTTTCTTATCTCTTTGACAGTAAGAAACATTTTACATTTTTCCTTTCATATTGCTCCGTTCACACAGATTGTACAGCATTGCTTGATTAGCGATAGCTAACCATATTATATATTACTAACTTAATTAGCTACAACTAACTCAAGTGCTCCACAACCGTCTTTTTCACGAATATCTCCAAAAACTATTTTATCACAATAAAACCGTGTAGTCAACAAGTCAGATGCTTAAATATTAACGATTTTCAGTTTTCATTTACTTGCGTTTTTGGATATATAGTAGAAAAACAGTTGTGTAAACGTTTTAATCTTTTATGCGGGAATTTGATAAACGGGCATTTTTAATTCTCGCTGTTCAAGTCTGCTATAAATATACACTCTGCAGCGGCTGTAAAGTCGGGAGGTGTTTTTAATTTGAAAACCGCTTGCTTTTGTGCTATACTTTATATCACCTTGTTTTTGGTTTATAAAGAAAGGAAAAGATATGACCTACGTTATGAGCGACCTGCACGGTATGTATGATAGATTCATCGCAATGCTGGAAAAGATTGATTTCTCAGACAGCGATGAACTGTTTATTATAGGCGATATAATCGACCGTGGGGAACGCCCTGTCGATATACTGGAATATGTTATGGACAAGCCGAACATCACTGTACTTCTCGGAAATCACGAGGTGATGGCAAGGGATTTCCTGCGTAGGCTGACCGCTGAAATTACCGATGGAAATACAGCTTCTTTTGATAATGATTTTATGGTTGAACTTGCTATATATAAACATAACGGCGGTATTCCGACTATAAACCGTCTCCTTGCATTGCCGCCGGACAAGCAACAGCGTGTACTTGATTTCATCGATAGCCTTTATGCTTATGAAGCGATAGACATAGGAGATAGTACATTTGTTCTTGTACACGCAGGACTTGGAAATTTCCGAAAAGACAAGAAGATATCCGAGTACGCTCTTTACGAACTGCTCGAACTGCGTCCCGACTATGAACGGCAATATTTTGACGATGACAGCATTTACATCGTTTCGGGACACACTCCTACAAAGTTGATAAGCGGCAAGTGGGAAATATATCACTCTCACAATAATATAGTAATCGACTGCGGAGCGGCTTTTGGCGGAAGGCTTGCGTGTCTCAGACTTGAAGATATGGCTGAATTCTATGTGTGATAGTATTATCGGCATCGAAACAGCCGCTTGATATAAAAACGGATAAGTGATATAATGATATTATCAAACAGCCCTTACGGACGGAAAAGAGGAAAAGATGAAAATAGCGGTAACTTATGAGAACGGACAGATTTTTCAGCATTTCGGCCATACGGAAATGTTCAAGGTGTACGAGGTCGAGGATAACAGTATCAAAAACGAAAGCATTATCCCCACGCTCGGCAGCGGACACGGAGCGCTTGCAGGCTTCCTTAAGCTGAACAATGTCGATACACTTATCTGCGGAGGAATAGGCGAGGGAGCAAAGAATGCGCTTGCCGATGCGGGAATCAAGCTGTACGGCGGTGTTACGGGCGATGCAGACAGTGCGGTAAAGGCTCTGCTTTCGGGAACGCTTGAGTTTAACCCGGCGGTGCATTGCTCACACCATGACGGCGGTCATAATCACGGCGAGGGTCACACCTGCGGTGAGCACGGCTGCAAGCATTGAGCAAAACCATAATCGCATAAGTAAAACCGCTGTCCGTTTATAAGCGAACAGCGGTTTTCTGCATCTTTTTTCTGTATCTTGCGGTATCATTACTGATACATTATATCGTCCTTGTTGAATTTCTGCGTATATCCGAAATAGTAGCCGAGATGCGTTGCTACCGGTATACCTGCGTAGCACAGCATATAGATGAACGGCACGAATATATCCATAGAATCAATTGTGTTTTCGGGAACTATCATCAGCGACAGAGGATAGACAAGACCGTCTATTATCCTGTGTACGAATGTCATATCGAAATACCATCCGCACAGCTTGTCAAGAAGCAGGAGCAGTGACGGTACGAACATTATCGCCATAAGGATTATGCCGATAAGCACCCATTTGCTTTCCTTTGGCGGCTCTGCATTGTGAAGTCTGACATATTTCTGTTCTCTGTCGCCGTCACGGTATCCTGCCGTGAACATCAGCGAATAGAATATAATAAGCGTAAGTATAAATACTATCACCTTGAAAAACTCAAAATTCATAAACGGCGCTGTCGAAACAGTAACGATAGTGCAGAGAAGATTTCCGAACACCATAAATAAAAGTCCCGATAAAAGCAGTTTGAAAAACGGTTGTCTGCCTGATTTACTGTAATAGTCCATAGTTATTCTCCTTGCACGGTCGAACTGCCGACCTCTGTATCATTTACCTTGTTGCCTGTCAGAATGTTCTTCAGCACTTCTTTTGCACGCTTTTGATATTCTTCCGATTTTGAGTAGCTTACCATACCGGGTTCTTCACGTCTTACTGAGAACGCAAGCGTATCAGGGCAGGAATTTTCCCACTTTGCGTCATACACAAATCCCGTATCCTTAAGATCTATCCTGAGCTTGCCGTTATATTCGGGCATTTTGAGAGCCTTGCCTATATCGCTGAACATATTTTCATACGTCAGCGCTATCGTGTTATCATCGGGCGTATTCTCGTCGGGGTCGTAGTCCTCCGTTGACGTTTCGCCGGTAAGCAGATCGGCGTCGCATATATACAGCTCAGCAACGCCACGCTCTATTTCACCGTAGAATTTGGCTGTGTTTGATTGGATATACTGCATATTGCCGGACTTTGTGAGATCTATGCTGTAAACCGCAACGTGAACATATCCGTTGCCGTCAAAGTCGGGACAGTATTTTTCAAGCGCAAGCTCAATATCGTTGACCTTCTGATAAAGGCCCGGAGCTTTTGACGTATCCGATACCGCAAGTATAACGGTCAGATCGGGCTGTTCACGGGTGACTGCCTGATACACAAGGAAAAATCCTACAGCCGCAAAAAATGCGCCTGCCGCAACAAACCATTTATTGCGGAAGAAAAAGTTGTCGATTTTCTTGGCAACAGTCTGCTTTTCGGGCTGTTCGTGAACATCCTGCTCTATAACTTCGCTCTCGCTGATAATTCCTTGCTTCAGCTTGAGAAGCTCTCTTTTTTCATCACTTTCTTTTGACATCGGAAACCCTTCCTGAATTTCGTTTTCTGAAGTTCATCATAATTTTAGTTCTGCTTGTAATATACGCCGTCATACAGATTCTTTACAAACTGCATAGCATTGTGTTCGCTTTCATCGTCCGTACAGCGTACCGCAACATAGATTTCCGTTGAGTAGATCTGCATTCTTTTGCCGTATGCCGTGTTTTTGAGATTTATAAGATAACCGCTCTCGCCGGTTATTTCGGACAGATCGCTGAATATCTGCTGTCCGTAGGCGTTTTTGAAGCTGTTATAAGTGTCCTTAAGCTCGCTCTCCTTGCCGATAAATACCTGACATTTACCGTTTTTTATCTGGTCGAAAAGATCCACGTCACCGAGATATTGATCCGGTACGCCCTGATCTATGGTTACGTTATGCTCGCCGTTGTTATCAAAGTCCGGAGTATAAGCCGACATTCCTTCTTCAAATCCCGTGCGGACAGACATAGCGTAATTCCCGAGGCTGTAAATTGTAATATCCGGCTTTTTCTTTACAAAGAACTCTGCATAGATAACCGCTGCGAGCGCTATCAGCAAAATACCGACAACTATCATAACCTTATGGTACCAAAGAAAATTCTTCGTTTTTTCTCCCGGAGTCTGCGCCATTCGCACATCATAGCCGGTTTCTTTTATATTGCTGTCCTTTTCGTCAACAAGCCCCTGCTTCAGCTTGAGAAGCTCTCTGCGGTCCTTGTCGCCGTTATCGTAATTTTCTGCCATCCGTATGCCTCCGTAACCGACCGTGTGAAACTGATTGATTGTATAATTAAAATATGAATATAATATGAACGTTACCGTAAACGCCGCATTTATTCAGTATAGCACATTAAAGACGATTTTTCAAGAACAGCCCGTCAGAAAGTAATAGCCTGTTATTCTGAATAAATATGACATATTTCTTAAGAATTTTGAATTAAAGGTTGACAATCGGAATTATATTTAGTATAATGTAAACGATTTTTTTAATGGTAATTATTTTGGCAGATTTTGCGAAAGGATTTAAAGATGAAAAAATTAACGGCAATATTCATGAGTGCTGTTATGTGCTTTTTGTTTGCAGGCTGCAGCAATGAAACGGCACAGAGCAGTGACGGACAGGTATCGTCAGACAGCGTAAGCTCAGCAGCGGCTGAGATTCCTAAGCCCGATGGCTTCAAGGTTGAAGGAACAAAGCTGATAGACGGTTACGGCGAAGAATTTGTAATGCGTGGAGTAAACCATGCTTATACCTGGTTTAAGAGCGATACAGACACTGCGCTTGAGGGTATAGAATATATCGGCTCAAATACGGTTCGTCTTGTACTCTCCGACGGCGATCAGTGGGATAAGGTCACAAGAGCCGAGCTTAAGAGCCTTATCAGAAAATGCAAGAAGAAAAACCTTATAGCCGTACTTGAAATACACGACGGCGCAGGTAAGGATGAGGTTTCCTATCTTGAACACGCAGTGGATTACTGGATAGAAATGAAGGATCTGCTTAGCGAGAACAAGGCTTACGCTATCGTCAATATAGCTAACGAGTGGTACGGAACATATAACGATCTTGAAACGTGGCGTGACGCTTATATCAATGCCGTAAAGAAACTGCGTGACGCAGGAATAGAGAATACGCTGATAGTCGACAGTGCAGGCTGGGGACAGTGTGCAGACAGCGTTCTCAAATACGGAAACGAAATATTGAAGGCCGACAAGGACGCCAACACGATGTTTGCGGTACATATGTATGGTACGGCAGGTAAGAATGAAGAAACTGTAAAGAACACGATAGATACAGCTATAAAGAACAACATCTGCCTGCTTATCGGCGAGTTCGGCTGGAAGCATTCGGACGGTAATGTGGCTTATGATACTATCATGCAGTATTCGACAGAGAAGAATATCGGATACCTTGCTTGGTCGTGGAAGGGTAACAGCGATGATGTAAGCTATCTTGACATTTCTCGTGACTGGGCAGGTGTCGATCTCACTACCGAGTGGGGCAAGCCGCTCGTTGAAGGCGAGTACGGCATAAAGAAAACATCAAAGACCTGTTCCGTTTATACAAAGTACGCTTCAGATGATACAAGCAGTGACGATGAAGCCACAGAATAATATCACGGTATAAAACGGTTATAGAAAATATACGCAGAAAAATTATTCGCAGAGCGGTTTTTAAAAGCTCTGCGAATTAATTTTTACAGCATTTTTCAGGGAAAATCATAAGGAGAAAATATGACCCACACTGTAACAGCCGGCGACAGAAAAATTACCTATGAGCTAACACGGAAAAAGGTAAAGAATATAAACCTCAGGATAAAGCCCGACGGCACAGTTCACGTTTCGGCGTCAACCGCTGTTACAATAGCTGTGATCGAACGTTTTATAAGGGAAAGAGCCGATTTTATACTCGGTGCAATAGATAAATTCAATGCAAAAAACGAGAACAGAAAAACCCTTTTTGTCAGCGGCGAAAAGCTGTCGCTTCTCGGTACACAGCATATTCTGTATGTAAAAAAAGGCATCAGAAATTATGCTGCGGATTCTGACGGAAATATAACGCTGTACGTTGCCGACACCGATGATTACGAGCTGAAATACAAGACATACATAACGTGGCTCAGGTCGCAGTGTCTGCCTCTTATGACACTTCTTTGCAAAAGAGCATATGACGAGCATTACGGAAAGCTGGGTATAGATTTTCCCACAATAAAGGTCAAGGATATGCGTTCACGCTGGGGAAGCTGTATACCGTCAAAGAAGATACTTACGTTCAACGTTCATCTTATGGAATATCCTCTGCCGGCGGCGGAATATGTCGTTGCCCACGAGTTCACACACTTTCTGCAGGCAAACCACAGTGCAAGGTTTTACGCAGAGCTTGCAAGGTATATGCCTGACTACAAGCAGAGGGAAAGAATACTCAAATAAGCTAAAACAAAAACAGCAGGAAACCGCTCCTGCTGTCTTTTTATTTACTTTCTTATAAACAGTACACCCAGCGTATTGGGTCCGCAGTGACTGCAGACTGTACAGCCTGCCTCGGTTTCGAGTATCTCCTCGAATTTGCCAAGCTTCTTTACCGTTTTGTGCGCAATATCAATTATTTCCTTGTCGCTCGGTGAATGCGTGATGAATATACGCTTGTAATCAATATCATCTCTGCCCGAAAGACGCTCGGTGATGTATTTTTCTATACAAGCGGCATATTTGCCTCTGTATTTTTTGCCGACGCTCATCTTTCCGTCCTTGACCTCAATGCACGGACGGAGTGAAAGCAGATTTGCACCCAGTGCCGCAAGTGCAGAACATCTTCCGCCCTTTCTCAGAAAGTCGAGCTTTTCAATTACAAAGCTGGCTTCAACTTTGGATGTGAGGGCGTTCATCGCTTTTACAATATCCTCAGGGCTTTCGCCTGCCTGCGCCATTTCTGCCGCACGAAGCACGACCAGACCACTGCCTGTGGAAAGATTACGGCTGTCGATGATATAAACATTGTCGAAGTTTTCTGCCGCAATGCAGGCATTCTGATAGCAGCTTGAAAAATCCGCACTTATATCAATGTGGATAACTGCGTCATATTCCTTGCTCAGCTGAGTAAACGCATCAATATAATCCGCAACGTTTACTGCGGCGGTAGAGGTCAGCGCACCGCCTGCCTTAACGTGTTCAAAAATATCCGACGGAGTTATCTCAACCCCGTCCTTATAGGACTTTCCGTCTTTTACAATATAAAGCGGAAGAATTTCAATGTCATACTTTTTAACAAGCTCCTCTGATAGATCGCAGGTGCTGTCGGCTGTTATCTTGATATTCATAGACACATTCCTTTCGTTAAAACGTTTTTATAAATTATATCATATTTTGTGACAAACGGCAATAGTTTTTGTGCAATTTAATGCTTTTTGATTTTTCCGCCGATATAAAAATGTCAGCCGCAGATAAGACAAAGCGGCTGACAAGGATTATTTACATTTTTTATGCAATAGCGAGTGCCGATACACCGAATTTGCTTGCTTTTCCTTCAAGACCCTTAGGTACGATTTTTACGGTATGTTCGCCTGCACTGTCGAAGCTCTTAAGTTCCGCACACTCGACATAGTTGCCCCAGCCGCCTGTGAAATCGGCGTTCAGGGTAGTGACAAGCTCATCGTCGATATAAACATCGGCGGTACAGCCCGCCTTTGTGTACTTCTGATAAAGAATGCCGATAGATTTAGCGTTTACTTTGAATGTAAGCGAGGTTGCGCTTATATCCGCATCGCTTGTACCCTTGAAGAGCCAGAAGCCGTCAAAACCGCCGAACTGCTGCTCATAATTTCCGAATGCGCCTGTTGCGGTCACATCTGTTGCGGATGAAGGCTGTATCAGCGAGCCGTTTTCGATAGGTGCGTCTGTTGCGGGAGTTGTGAAATCGCTCTCACTGCCGCTTATGTTGTCAACGTCCTTGTCAACATCTGAAATATATGCCTGAAGAAGCTGTGATACTATCTTATGGCCGGGTACGTTGGGGTGAATATTATCGTCCGAAATATCCTTCCATACAATATCGCCGTGCTTTATAGTGTCGAGAATCGTGTTTCTGTATGAAATCATCGGCAAGTCATAATGCTTTACTATTTCTGCGTGCTGATCCTGGAAACTTGTACCGTCTTCCTGAGTAGTTGCAATTGTGATTATTGCAGGGTTTGTTGATGATTTCCAGATAGTCCTGAGCAGACCGTCATATGATTTCTTGTTACGCTCGGTGTTTTCTGTAGTATCGTTTACAGAAAATTCAACGAATACGAGGTCGGGCTTCTTTGAGAGAAGATCGTTTTCTACTCTGTGTACGCCTATATATGAGCCTGTAGCGCCGATTCCTGCGTTGACATAATTGATCTTGGCATTCGAATATGTCTGCTGTAACCAGTCAGCCGTGAGCTTTGCATAGCAAAGATCGTTGCCGGCACTTGTACCCTGTGTGATAGAGCCGCCGATGAAGCCTACCGTTACTTCTTCGCCGTTTTTCAGTTTCTTTATTACGTTTGCAAGTCTTACCTTGTTGCCCTCGTTAAGACGTGACATATCTATCATATGCTGAGTAAGGTCGCCGTCAAGGGTGTACTTTGTATAGTTTGCTTCCAAGTCCTTGGATTCCTCCTGTGAGCTTTCGTCTTTGCTTTCATCTTCCGAAGATGCGTCTGCAGATGTCTGTGTACTTGTGTCCGAGCTTTCCGCAACCGATGAAGCGGAGGTGCTGTCGCTGCTGCTTGTCGCATTGCCCACACAGCCTGTTACGGATACGGCAAGCGCCGTTGCGATAAGTACCGCAAGTATTCTTTTCTTCATATTACTGCCTTTCATTTAAGTTCTGTTAAGCGATTTTAGGTAATCACTTACACAAATATATCACTATTTTTACCGAATGTCAAGAATAATAGGCAAAATTTACTGAGCAATTTTTACATAATTCGGTTGAAAATATTCCACTGATATGTTAAAATAAATATAAACCGATTTAATTTCGGCACTATGATAAATTTAAGCGAGGAATTAAAATATGACGAACAGAAAGATTGTAAGCCCGTCCGACAAGGCATTTTCATATATGGGAAGGATTGACTTTTCAAAGCCCGACAGCCCGTTGTTTATTTACGCAGGCAGTATGGTCAGCACAAAGTTTACCGGCACTTCGGTAGGTATGATGATTTTTCCGCACCTTATATATAAGGTTACCTGGATAGGCGTTATCGTTGACGGCATTCAGTACAAATTCGAACTGAACCATTCCGACACTCCGGTATATATACCGATAATCGACGGACTTGACGAGGGAGAGCATACCATTACCATATATAAAAGAACAGCCGGCTCACACCATTATTTCAACTTCTGCGGACTTATGATAGATGAGAATGCGGAGGTAAGAGCGGAAAACCACGAATATGATATGAATATCGAGGTTTACGGCGACAGCGTTTCGGCAGGTGAGGTAGTAGAGGCTGTAAACTATTGCGAGCATACAGACCCCGCACATATCAGTCAGTTCGACAACAGCTGGTTTGCATATTCTCTCCAGCTTGCAAGAAAGCTGAACGCCCGTATCAACTGCAACGCACAGGGCGGAATTTCGCTTATCAACGGCGCAGGATATTTTGATAATTATATCGGTATGGAAACCGTATATAAGCAGATGGGCTATGAGCCTCACTTTGAGCTTACCGAATGGGATTTTTCACGCTACACTCCCGATTATGTTATAATCGCACTGGGTCAGAATGACGCAAATCCCGACCCTAAGCGTATTTACGAAAAAGAATGCCGTGAAAAGTGGAAGACCGTATATAAGAATATGGTGCTTGACCTTAACGAAAAATACAGCGGCAAGGCAAGATTTATCGTTATAACCACTATACTTATGCACGAGCCTACATGGGACGATGCTCTTGACGAAATAGTAAACGAGCTTGCAATGGATAATGTAAAACGTTTTAAATTCAGAAGAAACGGTGCGGCAACGCCAGGACATCCCCGTATCCCCGAGCAGACAGAGATGGCTGACGAGCTGTACGGCTTTATAACCGGATGGGAAAACTGATTGTCAATCTGCACAAAAAGATAAGTTGAAACAAGGCACAATTCATAAAATCGGCACAAATCTATTGAAAACTTTTGGGAATTGTGCTATTATTAAAAAAGTAAAATAAAATGTTAGGAGTATCTGTTATGGCTATTAATGTGCCTAAGGAATATGAAGTTCCCCTTTATCTTTTCCATCAGGGAAAGAACGCCGAAGCATATAAGCTGTTCGGCTCTCATTTTGTCGAAAAAGACGGCGTGAGAGGCGTTGTTTTCAGAGTATGGGCACCAAAGGCGGCTGATGTCAGCGTCGTAGGCGATTTCAATCACTGGAACCGTGAAGAAAGCTATATGAAAAAAATCAGCGACGGCGGTATCTGGGAGCTTTTTATCCCCGGACTCAAGAAGTTTGATAATTACAAATACAGCATAAAGACCGAAAGAGGACAGATAAAGCTGAAGGCCGATCCCTACGGCTATCATATGGAAACACGTCCTAATACCGCTTCAAAGGTGTATGATATTTCCGGCTACAACTGGAAAGATTCAAAGTGGATGGATGAGAAAAAGACGAAGGACGTATACCGTTCTCCTATGAATATATACGAGGTACACCTCAACTCGTGGTTTACAAAGACCGATGAGGAGGAGCTGTTCAGCTATATGCAGCTTGCGGAAAAGCTCGTTCCTTATGTTAAGGAAATGGGTTATACCCATATCGAGATGATGCCGATAGCCGAGTTCCCGTTTGACGGTTCGTGGGGATACCAGCAGATAGGCTATTACGCCCCCACATCACGTTTCGGCACTCCCTCTGATTTTATGGAATTTGTAGATTACTGCCACACTCACGGAGTAGGCGTGATACTTGACTGGGTACCGGCACATTTCCCTAAGGATGCGGCAGGACTTTACGAGTTTGACGGCGATTACTGCTACGAATATTCCGACCCCAACAAGCGTGAGCATTATAACTGGGGTACAAGAGTTTTCGACTGGGGCAAGCCCGAGGTACAGTCGTTCCTTATTTCAAACGCTAACTACTGGCTTTCCGAATATCATATAGACGGTCTGCGTGTCGATGCGGTAGCTTCTATGCTTTACCTTGACTATGACAGGCAGGGCGGAGCGTGGACGCCCAACAAGAACGGCGGAAACGAGAACCTTGAGGCTGTCGATTTCCTTCAGAACCTCAACTCCTGCCTTTTCTCACGGCACCCCGGACTTCTGATGATAGCGGAAGAATCGACCGCTTGGCCTATGGTTACAAAGCCTGTCGATATAGGCGGTCTTGGCTTCAACTTCAAGTGGAATATGGGCTGGATGAACGATATGCTTTCGTATATGTCAATGAGCCCCGAGTACAGACAGTACAACCATGACAAGCTGACCTTCTCGTTCTATTACGCATTCTCCGAAAACTACATACTGCCGATTTCACACGATGAGGTGGTTTACGGCAAGTGTTCAATGCTTGACAAGATGAGCGGACCGAGAGAAAAGCGTTTCGCATCTCTCAGAACGTTCCTTGCATATATGACAGCACACCCCGGTAAGAAGCTGATGTTCATGGGTCAGGAATTCGCACAGTTCAAGGAATGGAATTACAAGACAGGTCTTGACTGGGATATTCTGAAATTCCCCGAGCATTCACAGTATCAGTCGTTCGTAAAGGCTATGAACAAGTTCTATCTCGATAACAAGCCTTTATGGGAGATTGATTATGATTGGAGCGGCTTCAGCTGGATTTCAAACGATGACAACAAGAACAGCGTCATAGTATTCAGACGTATTGCGTCAAACGGTGACGAGCTTATCGCAGTATGCAACTTCCTTCCGACAGAACACGAGCAGTACAGCTTCGGCGTTCCTTATTATGCCGACTATAAGGAAGTGTTCACTACAGACGACAAGAAATTCGGCGGCGACAGCGACGGCAACGCTTCATATACCGCACAGTGCGAGGGTATGCACGGACTTGAGTATTCTATAACAATGAAGATACCCGCAATGTCCGCAGTATTCCTCAAGCCCGTCAACAAGCGCAGCCCCGAAAGCGACAAGCCAAAGCCCGAAAAGGCGGAAAAGCCTGCAAAAACCGCAGAGAAAAAGGCTGAAACACAGGTACAGAAAACGGCACAGAAAACCGCCGCAAAGCCCGGAGCTTCCGCAAAGAAACCTGCGGCAAAGAAAGCAAATACGGCGAACCGTAAGAAAAACGGCAAAGCTAAGAAATAAATAACGGAGGAACTTATTTATGAAACATGTAAAAAAGGAATGTGTGGCAATGTTGCTCGCAGGCGGTCAGGGAAGCAGACTTTACGCTCTGACAAAGGATATGGCAAAGCCTGCCGTTCCTTACGGCGGCAAATACAGAATCATTGATTTCCCGCTTTCAAACTGCGTAAACAGCGGTATTGACACAGTAGGCGTACTTACACAGTATCAGCCTCTGGTGCTTAACGAATATATCGGCAACGGTCACCCCTGGGGACTTGACAGAGTTCACGGCGGCGTTCATGTACTGCCCCCTTATGAATCGTCATCGGGTAAGTCGTGGTATGAGGGTACGGCAAACGCTATTTACCAGAATATCAGCTTTATCGACAGATACAACCCCGACTATGTTGCAGTGCTTTCTGGCGACCACATCTACAAGATGAACTATAACAAGATGCTCGAATTCCACAAGGCACATAAGGCGGACGCTACTATAGCAGTTCTTGAAGTGCCGTGGGAGGAAGCACCCCGTTTCGGCATAATGAGCGCAGACGAGAACGATGTGATTTACGAATTTGCGGAGAAGCCCGCACAGCCTAAATCGAACCTTGCCTCAATGGGTGTTTACATATTCTCTTGGCAGAATCTGAAAAAGCACCTTATCGCCAACGAAAATGACGAGGGCGCAAGCAAGGACTTCGGTAAGAATATTATCCCTGCAATGCTGGCAGAGGGAAACAAGCTCGTTGCTTATCACTTTGACGGCTACTGGAAGGATGTCGGAACTATCGACAGCCTGTGGGAAGCAAATATGGATCTTCTTGATCCAAACGTTCCTCTGGATCTTCACGATTCAAGATGGAGAATTTATTCGAGAAACCCCGTAATGCCTCCTCATTACGCAAGCCCCGAGAGCGTTATCCAGAACTCTCTTATTTCTGAGGGCTGCAACATTGAAGGTCATATCGACTTCTCAGTGCTGTTCGCAGGTGTAACCATCGAGCCCGGTGCAGTCGTGCGTGACAGTATCATAATGCCGAACACCACGATAAAGAAGGGTGCGGTAGTTGAATATGCTATTGTCGGTGAGGATTGCGTAATAGGTGAAAACGTCAAGGTCGGTGCAAGACCCGAGTCTATCGAGGACAAGGATACATGGGGTGTTGCGGTAATCGGACACGGCGTAACAGTAAGCGACAATGCGGAGATTAAGCCTAAGGCAATGATCTCGGCTGATGTGTGAACGGGAGGAGAAAACAGAAATGGCTAATATGGCAAATGTACTCGGTCTGATTTTCGCTAATATGCACGAGCAGAGCGTAGCCGATCTTACAAAACAGCGCACACTTGCAAGCGTGCCCTTCGGCGGCAGATACAGAATGATAGATTTCCCGCTGTCAAATATGGTAAACAGCGATATTGACAACGTAGGCATCATCACAAAGGACAACTACTTATCGCTTATGGATCACTTAGGATCGGGCGATGAATGGGATCTTTCAAGAAAAACAGGCGGTATGCACCTGCTTCCCCCTTACGGAAACAGCAACGCTCTTTACAGAGGCAGACTTGAGGCTATGGCTCAGGTAAAGCCCTTTATCGAAAGCTCAAACGCAGAATATGTACTGCTTTCAGACGCAGATGTAGTGGCAAATATCGACTACAGACCGATAATTGATTTCCACGAGAAAAACGGCGCAGACATTACTGTCGTATACGGCAGAGGAACATTCACAACAGAGCAGACAATGACAAAGACCGTTCTTGCTGTAAATTCCGACAACGTTATATACGATGTGCTTATCAGACCCGAAATCAGCGGCGAACACAATGTCAGCCTTAATATGTTCGTTGTAAGCAAGGATTTCCTGCTCAACGAGATTCGTGGCGCTGAAAGCCGTAACCTCTACAGCTTTGAGGTAGACGTACTGCAGAAGAAGCTCCACGATATAAAGGTACTCGGCTACAGGTTCGACAAGCCCTTCGCACAGATTGACAGTATGGATACATACTTCAAAACAAATATGAAGCTCGTTGACAAGAGCCTGCGTGATCACCTCTTTATGAGCGATGCTCCTATCTATACAAAGGTAAGAGATGATGCCCCTGCAAAGTACGGCATTGACGCAGATGTCAAGAATTCTCTTGTTGCCGACGGTTGCGTTATCGAGGGTACGGTTGAGAACTGTGTTCTGTTCAGAGGCGTAAAGATTGAAAAGGGCGCAAAGGTCAAGAACTGCATACTTATGCAGGATACGACAGTAGGCGCAAAGGCTGAGATGAACTTCGTCATCACAGATAAGAACGTTACTATCAGCAACTACCGTTCGCTTGCAGGAACAGAAACATATCCCGTATTTGTAAATAAGGGTGCAACGGTTTAATTGCCCGACAGAAAAATGTCCGCATTTGCGGATAGATACGACTTCAGAGATCCCGGTTTGTTTTCAGACCGGGATTTTGTTTACATAATCTTATTCTACAAGTTTCCGCAGGAGAAATTCTGCGGCGGTTTTACTGTAAATAACTATCGGCAGGAGGTAATATTCCTCAAAGCCTGCGAAAAAATAACAGAGACATAGCTTAAAAAAACGATGCGAACAGGATAAATCCGCTCTGTTTTCAGCATTACAGTAAGACCGCAGAAAGTCTTTTTGCGGAAATTGCCTATTTACAAACCGAATTCAAAGTGCTATAATAGTAATATTGAACAATAGCATCATATTGCCGCCGTTTGCGGACGGCTGAAAAGTATGGTGCAACGAAAAGTCAAAGGATAAAAATGAATTTCAGAAAAATTAATATAATTACCGGTCATTACGGCTCGGGTAAAACAAATGTATCCGTCAATATGGCGCTTGATCTTGCAGAAAAAGGCGAGAAGGTAACCGTTGTCGATCTTGATATAGTAAACCCCTATTTCAGAACAGCCGATTTCAAGGAGCTGTTCGGGGAGCATAATATCAGCCTTACCGTACCGACCTATGCAAACTCAAACCTTGACATACCGGCTCTCGGCTTTGATATGAACGGTATCGCTGACAGGGAAGGCTATATTATTATCGACGTGGGCGGCGATGACGAGGGAGCAAAGGCTCTTGGCAGATACAGAAAAGTATTTGAAAAGTACGACACGCAGATGCTGTACGTTATCAATCGTTGCAGGTATCTCACGAAAGAACCCGCAGAGGCTTTACAGCTTATGTATGAGATTGAGAACGCATCGGGTATGAAGTGTGACGGAATAATCAACAACACGAATCTCGGTCGGGAAACCGACAGGAATATAGTTCTCGGCTCGGTCGCTTATGCGGATGAGGTGTGCCGTGAGGCAGGACTTCCGCTTGTGGCTGTAACTGCCGAGGCAGGCTATCTTGACGGTATAGACAAAGCATATCCCGTAAATATATATGTCAAGAAGCTGTGGGAAGAATTCGGCGATGAAGCCGAAAAATAAAGCTGTTTCCTTACCGTAATCTGATTAAAACTGAATGGTAAGCCGAATAAAACTTTAGGCGAAAGGAAAGGTCAAGAAATATGGCAAAAATGAAAGTGGATTTTGACCGCTGTAAAGGCTGCGGACTGTGCACAATAGCCTGTCCGAAGAAAATAGTCGCTTTACAGACGGAAAAGCTCAACAAGAAGGGCTACTACACAGCCGTATGTACAGATGACGATGCTTGCATCGCCTGTGCGTTGTGTGCTATGATGTGCCCTGACTGCGCTATCACTGTAGGAGGTGACGACAATGGCTGAAAAGAGTCTTATGAAAGGTAACGAGGCACTCGCAGAAGCCGCTATAAGAGCCGGCTGTAAATGCTTTTTCGGTTACCCTATAACACCTCAGACGGAAATTTCGGCATATCTGTCAAAGAGAATGCCCAAGGTAGGCGGTGTATTTTTACAGGCAGAGTCGGAGGTTGCGGCTATAAATATGGTTTACGGCTGTGCAGGCTCCGGTATCAGATGTATGACATCTTCATCATCTCCCGGAATTTCGCTTAAAACAGAGGGTATAAGCTACATAGCAGGCTCTGATTTACCCTGCGTTATCATTGACGTACAGCGAGGCGGTCCCGGTCTTGGCGGTATCCAGCCGTCACAGGCGGATTACTGGCAGATAACACACGCACTCGGTCACGGCGACTTCCACGCTATCGTATTCGCACCTGCGTCCGTGCAGGAGATGGTGGATACGGTAACTAAGGCTTTCGACCTTGCCGACGAGTACAGAATGCCTGCAGTTATATTGGCAGACGGACTTCTCGGTCAGATGATGGAGCCGGTTGCCTTTGAGGATACCGAGATAAAGATGTCCGATGCGTCAAAGAAGCCGTGGGCGGCTTGCGGTCACGGCAACAAGAGAAAGCACAACATAATCAACTCTCTTTATTTAAAGCCCGATCAGCTTGAGGATAATATAAGAGAAAGATTTGAAAGATACGAAGATCTGAAGGCAAAGCATACGGAGGCTGTCAGCGACTACTGTGAGGATGCAGATACTGTTGTTGTGGCTTACGGCTCGACCGCAAGACTTGCAAAATCGGCAGTCGAAGCGGCAAGAAAAGAGGGCCTTAAGGTCGGCATAGTAAGACCGATAACTCTCTGGCCTTATCCTGCAAAGGAAATTGCCGAAGCGTGCAAGAATGCGAAGAATGTTCTTTGCGTGGAGATGTCTATGGGTCAGATGGTTGACGATGTAAAGATTGCTCTCAACTGCTCAAAGCCTGTCGAGTTCTACGGAAGGACAGGCGGTGTTATCCCGAAGCCCGCAGAAATACTTGCAAAGTTAAGAGAAATGGGAGGTAAAAACTAATGCCTGAATTTAAAAGACCTCACGCTCTGGCAGACGTGACCACCCACTATTGCCCCGGCTGTACTCACGGTATAGTACACAGACTTGTAGCCGAAGTAATTGACGAAATGGGTATCGAGGGCGAAACTATCGGTGTTTGTCCTGTCGGATGCTCGGTTATGGCTTATGATTATTTTGAATGCGATATGCTTGAAGCTTCGCACGGACGTGCTCCTGCCGTAGCTACAGGTATCAAGAGAGCTAACCCCGATAAGTTCGTATTTACATATCAGGGTGACGGCGACCTTGCGGCTATCGGTACGGCTGAGATTGTTCACGCCGCTACAAGAGGCGAAAATATCACTGTTATATTTATCAACAACACGACCTACGGTATGACAGGCGGTCAGATGGCGCCTACGACACTTCCCGGTCAGATAACGCAGACAACCCCCTACGGCAGAAATCCCGATGTTGAGGGCTTCCCCGTAAGAGTATGCGAAATGCTGTCTACGCTCAGCGGTGTTGCGCTTGCCGAGCGTGTAACGGTTATCGACCCCAAGAATATAAACATTGCCAAAAAGGCAATCAGAAAGGGATTTGAGTTCCAGAAGAACAAGCAGGGCTTCTCTATAATCGAGGTTCTTTCTACTTGTCCTACAAACTGGGGTAAAACTCCGATAGAGGCGCTTGACAGAGTCCGCACAGAGATGATTCCTTACTATCCTTTAGGTGTATTCAAGGAGGGTGCGATAAGATGACAAACGAAATTCTTCTTGCCGGATTCGGCGGACAGGGCATACTGTTTATGGGAAAAATGCTCGCATATTTCGGACTTTACGAGAACAAGGAAGTTTCGTGGCTTCCTTCCTACGGTCCCGAAATGCGTGGCGGCACCTGCAACTGCTCGGTATGTGTAAGCGATGATCCTATCGGCTCACCCCTTGTCGATACACCGAATACGCTTATCGTTATGAATACCCCGAGCTATGACAAGTTTATCGGCTCGGTTGTGCCGGGCGGTACTGTTATCATTGACAGCACGCTTGTTGACGCAAAGTGCGACAGAACAGACATCAATGTTTATTATGTTCCTGCAACGGCTCTCGCAAACGAGCATGATATGAAGGGTCTTGCCAATATCATTCTTGTCGGCAAGCTGCTCAAGGAAACTAACCTTACTTCTATGGAAACGGTTAAAAAGGCTATGGAAAAGGTTATCCCGCCTAAGAAAGCCCATCTTATAGACGCTAACATCAAGGCAATAGAACTCGGTATGGCTCAATAGCGGCGGCTGTGAGCCGCTTCAAATTCGCCGTTCCGATTGTTGCCGATATGCTTAACAAGCGTTATCGGCGGAGGCAATTTGATAGTGCAGATTCAGAATTTTGCGATTTAGAAAAAACCGAATATAAAGGAAATCCACTGCTTTCGGGCAGTGGATTTTTTGCGGCTGTGAGCCGCTTCAAATTCCGCCTGCGGCTGTGAGCCGCTTCAAATTCGCCGTTCCGATTGTTGCCGATATGCTTAACAAGCGTTATCGGCGGAGGCAATTTGATAGTGCAGATTCAGAATTTTGCGATTTAGAAAAACCGAATATAAAGGAAATCCACTGCTTTCGGGCGGTGGATTTTTTTGCGGCAATGTGCCGCTTCAAATTCCGACCTTTTTAAAGGTCGGTGAACGGCTAAGATTAGTGAAACGGTCGGGAATAAACGCTATTTTTGACTTGTTACGCCGTGCGGCAATGTGCCGTCCCAAATTCCGCCTGCGGCTGTGAGCCGCTTCAAATTCGCCGTTCCGATTGTTGCCGATATGCTTAACAAGCGTTATCGGCGGAGGCAATTTGATAGTGCAGATTCAGAATTTTGCGATTTAAAAAAACCAAATATAAAGGAAATCCACTGCTTTCGGGCGGTGGATTCAGTCTGTCAATAAACCTCTTGTTTATCGAAAATGGGGTCGCAGGGGCATAGCCCCCGTACAGGTCGTCAGCCATTTGTGCCACTGCATCGTGCAGTGGCTTTGTGTGGCTGACTACAAGCATCCTTGCTTGGACTAGGGGCGGTAGCCCCACACTCAGCCCCGGCACGGATGCCGGGCGTGTATGCCCAAAGGCTCTGCACGATGCAGAGCCAACCAAGCATACACAGCCCTTCGCCACGGGGAAGGGGTTTGGGGTTAGGGATTGAGAACAAGCACTTTTTTGGAAAAACAGACTTTTTCTATAGTCTGTATCCACTGCTTTCGGGCAGTGGATTTTTTATATAAATGCTGACTACGGTAAAAATTAACAAATAAAACTTGAAATTAAATTCATAATTCGTATAAAAATTTATATAAAACACTTGACAAGTTACGAAGAATGTGCTACAATATAGTCACAGTCGAAAACAGGCTGTTGAGATAGAAATTGAAATAGATATTTGAATATGAAAGGGATGATCGTCAAAAATGAGTAAAAGCGTATACAGTCTTGTACTGACCGATGAGATAGTACGGGCGATAGACTCTCTTGCGTACAGAATGAACACCAGCCGCTCGGCACTGATAGACAGGATACTTGCCGAAAAGCTGTCGATGCAGACGCCGGAGATACGGATGCGCAACATAATGGAAAATATCGGCAGTTTTTTTGACGATGAAATTTTCCGCTTGCAGACTGTGGCGGGCGATGGAGGAATGCTTATAAAAAGCCCGTTGCCTTATAAATACAAGCCGACTATACGTTACTCCGTAGAACTGCTCAGAGAAGACAGGTATCTGGGCAGGCTGAAGGTCAGCTTCAGAACGCAGAATATGGCGCTGATGGAGCTGATGAACGATTTCCTCACCTGCTTTGCAAATATAGAACGCAGACATTTGTCACACTTTGACGGAATTGACGTGGTGATGCAGATAGACAACGATAAGATGGTAAGGATGCTCAACAAGCCTATCATCAAGGACGGCAGGAGCGTCAGCGACCCGAATCTTATTGCAGAGGCTATTGCGGATTATGTCAATTTTCTTGACAGGGCAATTAAGCTCTATTTTGAAAATGCAGACAACAAAAAGCAGGCGGTTTCGCTTGTGGATTCACTTTATAATGAGCGTATCAAGACATTGAAGGTTATCCTGTGATGCCTTGTACAAACGAAGAAAGGATGATGTGATATGCTTAACACAAACAATCTGACACAGAAATCAATGGAAGCTATAAGCACTGCGCAGAGTATAGCTGTTTCATATCAGAACATGAACATAGAACAGCAGCATATTCTTCTTGCACTGCTTCAGGCTGAGGACGGACTTATCCCTCAGCTTATAAAGAAGATGGGTGCTGACGCTTCACAGCTTACAAGGCTTACAGAGCAGAGCGCCGCAGGAATTCCGAAGGTAACAGGCAGCGGCAGAGATCCCGAAAAGGTATATGTATCTCCCGATGTTGATAAGGCGTTTACCGCCGCTGAGGAAAAAGCAAAGCAGATGAAGGACGAGTATATCTCGGTAGAGCATCTGTTCATAGGACTTCTTGAAAAGCCGAACTCACAGCTTAAGGACATTTTCGCAAAGTGCGGTATTACCGAAAAGGCATTCTTGCAGGCACTTGAGCAGGTAAGGGGCAGTGTGCGTGTTACCGGACAGAATCCGGAGGAAACATACGACGTGCTTAAAAAGTACGGTCAGGACTTAACCGAGCTTGCACGGCAGAATAAGCTCGACCCCGTTATCGGCAGAGATACGGAGATAAGGAACGTTATCCGTATTCTTTCCCGTAAGACAAAGAACAACCCTGTGCTGATAGGCGAGCCCGGTGTAGGTAAAACGGCTATCGCCGAGGGTCTTGCACTGCGTATAGTGCGTGGAGATGTTCCCGAAAACTTAAAGGAGCGCCAGATATTCTCGCTTGATATGGGTGCGCTTGTTGCAGGCGCAAAGTACAGAGGCGAATTTGAGGAAAGACTTAAAGCGGTATTACAGACCATAAAGAAATCCGAAGGTCAGATAATACTGTTCATAGATGAGCTTCATACCATAGTAGGCGCAGGCAAGACTGACGGTGCAATGGATGCAGGAAATCTGCTGAAGCCTCTGCTTGCAAGAGGCGAGCTTCACTGCATAGGTGCGACAACGCTTAACGAGTACAGACAGTACATTGAAAAGGATGCCGCCCTCGAAAGACGTTTCCAGCCGGTAATGGTAAACGAGCCTACGGTAGAGGATACTATTTCTATACTGCGTGGCTTAAAGGAACGTTACGAGGTGTTCCACGGCGTAAAGATTCACGACTCGGCGCTTATTGCCGCAGCAACGCTGTCTGACAGATATATTTCGGACAGATTCCTGCCCGATAAGGCAATAGACCTTGTTGATGAAGCGTGTGCGCTCATCAAGACAGAAATGGAATCTATGCCGTCAGAGCTTGACGACATCCGCAGAAAGATAATGCAGCACGAGATAGAAGAAGCCGCTCTCAAAAAGGAAACCGACCGTATCTCCGTTGAGCATCTTGCCGAGGTACAGCAGGAGCTTGCCGAAATGCGTTCAAAGTTCAACGAGATGAAGGCAAAGTGGGAGAACGAGCGTAACGCCATCTCAAAGGTACAGAAACTGCGTGAGGAGATTGAAAGCACCAACAGCCTTATTGAGCAGGCTGAAAGAAGCTACGATCTGAACAAGGCGGCAGAGCTTAAATACGGCAAGCTCCCTCAGTTACAGAAGGAGCTTGAGGAAGAAGAAAAGCTGGCAGAGCAGTCAAAGTCCGCATCTATGCTGCACGATAAAGTTACAGAGGAAGAGATTGCAAAGATCATCTGCCGCTGGACAGGTATCCCTGTTTCAAAGCTGATGGAGGGCGAGCGTGAAAAATTGCTCCATATGGAAGATATACTTCATAAGCGTGTAATAGGTCAGGACGAGGCTGTCGAAAAGGTAAGCGAGGCTATACTGCGTTCAAGGGCAGGCATCGCAAATCCCGATCAGCCTATAGGTTCGTTCCTGTTCTTAGGTCCTACCGGTGTTGGTAAGACGGAGCTTGCAAAGGCTCTTGCCGAGGCTCTGTTTGACGATGAACACAGCATGGTTCGTATTGATATGTCGGAGTACATGGAGAAATTCAGCGTGAGCCGTCTTATCGGTGCGCCTCCAGGATATGTCGGATATGAGGAGGGCGGTCAGCTTACCGAAGCGGTAAGAAGAAAACCCTACTCGGTAGTACTTCTTGACGAGGTAGAAAAGGCTCACCCCGATGTGTTCAATATCCTGTTACAGATTCTCGATGACGGCAGAATCACCGATTCTCAGGGCAGAACGGTAGACTTCAAGAATACTATTATCATTCTGACAAGTAACCTCGGCTCATCGTATATCCTTGACGGTATCAACGATAAGGGCGAGATTTCCGAAGAAGCAAAAAACGAGGTCAACAAATTGCTTAAAACGCAGTTCAGACCCGAATTCCTCAACCGTCTTGATGAAATTGTATTCTACAAGCCGCTCCGCAAGGACGAGATCTCCGGTATTGTCGATCTTATGCTCGGCGAGCTTAAGAAACGTCTTGCCGATAAGGAAGTAGGCTTTGCTATTACAGATGCCGCAAAGGACTATGTAATCGACAACGGCTTCGACCCGAACTACGGCGCAAGACCGCTCAAGAGATTCATACAGCGTAAGATAGAAACGCTTATCGCAAGAAAGCTGATAGCCGATGATGTAGCACCCGGCAGTACACTGACGGTAGACTATGACGGCGAAAAGCTGATTTGCAGTGAGAGCTGATAAATGAAATACGGTCACGGGCAACAGTCCGTGACCGTATTTTTGTACAATAAACAGTACAGCCCTCGTCAGAAATATAGACAAGCGGTTATCGGTGTGCTAAAATATATAGTGCAAGGAGTGATATTTTGAGAAAGAAAATAACGGCGGTGCTGACAGCACTTGTAATGCTTACAGGCTGTACGACAAATGCACCGGTTTCATCGGAAAACGCTTCATCCTCATCCGACTTTTCGTCGGAAGTATCAGCTGAAGGCTCATCATACAGCGAAACGCAGAGCGTTACCCAGGAAAACGACAATGTAAATAGCCTTGACAGCGATGAGATGAAGGTGCATTTTATTGATGTCGGACAGGGCGACAGCATTTTCATCGAACTGCCGAATACAAAGACAATGCTTATAGATGCGGCTGAAAATGAATATGCGGACAGGATAACCAACTATATTTATTCCTGCGGATACAATACGCTTGATTATGTTGTCGCCACTCATCCGCACAGCGACCATATCGGCGGTATGGCTGACGTTATCGGTGCGTTTAATGTCGAAAACGTTATATTAAGTCCCGCAACGCACACGACAAAGACGTATACGAATATGCTTAAGGCGATAGACGACAGCGGTGCTAAGGTAAAAATCGGAGTAGCGGGTACGGAGATTTTCTCTGACGGCGATTTGTCGGCGGTTGTGATAGCGCCTGTTACGGAGGACTACAGCGACCTTAACAACTCGTCCGTTATGGTGATGCTGACCTACGGCAGCAGGAAGTTTTTATTCACAGGCGATGCGGAAAACGGCGAGGAAAACACTATTACAGCCGATATAGACTGTGATGTGCTGAAGGTCGGCCACCACGGAAGCAGTACCTCGACAAGCAGAGCTTTTCTGACAGCGGCAAGCCCTGAATATGCGGTCATATCCTGCGGTATGGGCAATTCATACGGACATCCGCACATCGAAACGCTCGACAGGCTGAAAGGTGCAGGAGTGAAGATATACCGCACCGATCTGCAGGGCGATATAATAATGACCTGTGACGGCGAAAATATAACCGTGAATGTTGATTCGGAATCATCAGACGGGCAGGCGAGCGGCATATATGTGCTGAACACGAAATCAATGAAGATACACCGTGCGGATTGTTCCTCCGTTGCCAAGATAGACAGCAGGAATTTAAAACGAACGAATGATTATGACAGGGCGATAGCGGCAGGCTATACGCCGTGTATGGTATGCAGTCCCGAAAAAAGCTGAAACAGAAAATACTTCTGCTGTTATAAAAAACTTGCCCTCCCTGCATAAGCAGGGAGGGCATTCGTATATTCTTGAAAAGTAAAAAATGGAGCTTCCGTTTAAAAATATCGTCAACATCCGCCGTCAACTGAGGTATAGCAAAACTCAAACAGTCAGAACGGCGAATCTGAGGCGGCTCACAGCCGCAACGGCGAATCTGAAACGGCTCACAGCCGCTTATTCAATATTCTGTATCTGTTCCCTAATCTTCTCAATCTCACTTTTCATATCCACAACAAGTCTTGTTATGCGTATATCTGCCGCCTTTGAGCCGATAGTGTTTGTTTCCCTGTTGATTTCCTGTACCAGAAAATCGAGCTTTCTGCCTATCTCCTTGTCGCTGTCGAGCATTGAGCGCAGCTGTGAAAGGTGTGAATGCAGACGTACCGTTTCTTCATCAACGGCTGTCTTTTCGGAGAATATAGCCGCCTCGGTGAGTATTCTCTGCTCGTCAATATCCGATGAGCCGAGTATCTCTTTGAGTTTGTCCTCTAATTTCTTACGGTATGCGGCGGTGCTTTCGGGTGAGTATATCTCAACCTTGCTTACCATATCCTCTATTACATCTGCCTTTTCGAGTACATCAGCCTTGAGTGCCGCACCCTCTGTTTCACGCATTGCAATGAACTTGTCGAGTGCCGAGCCGACTACCGATGAAATATCAGCCCAGAGCTGTTCCTCGTCTGTTTCTTCCTTTATCACTGTGAATATATCGGGTATTCTGAAAAGATCGGAGGCGGAAAGATCGTCGGTTATGCCAAGGTCGGGAGCGATAGTGCGGATAGCTTCTATGTACTGTGATGCTACCTGCTCATTTACCTTTACCGAGGTGTCCTTTACGTCTATGTTGTAAACGAGGAGCGACAGCTCGACCTTACCTCTTGTTATCTTTTCCTTGAGCATTGTTTTCAGCTTAGGCTCAAGATACTGGTAGTTGCGTGGGAGCTTTGACGAAAATTCAAAGAACTTGTGATTGACACTTCTGATTTCGGCGATGATTTCTCTGCCGTTGATTACAGCCTGTTCTCTGCCGAAACCCGTCATACTTCTTATCATAGTGGGTATCCTTTCTGTTTTTATATTTCTCTGTTGGGGAGCTACCGCCCCTCAACCCTGACTTATTTGTTTATTATATTTTTCAGTTCGCCGCTTTCAAGCATTGATTGTGCGGCAAGTAATATTCCCGTTTTTCCCGACGGATAGGTGATACCGCCCTGGAGCCACACCGCAAACGGCTCTCTGAGCGGTGCGTCTGCTGAAAGCTCTATGCTTGCTCCCATTGTAAATGCGCCTGCCGCCATTATGACCTTGCTGTCATATCCCGGCATATCCCACGGCTCAGGTGTCGCCATAGAGTCAACCGGCGAGCCGTTCTGTATGCCCTTGCAGAATGCGCAGAGAGCATCGGGTGTGCCGAGTTTTATTGCGGCGATAATATCCGTCCTGTTTTGATTGTACTTCGGGAACGTTTCATAGCCGAGCAGTGAGAAGAATGCACACGCAAAAACCGATGTCTTTACAGCACTTTCAACTATCTGCGGAGCTAAGAAGAAGCCGAGATACATACCCCTGTTTTCGTCAAGCGAACAGCCTACCTCTTTGCCCGTTCCGACAGTAGTCAGACGGTAGCTGCACAGCTCGACCAGATCTTTTCTGCCTGCTATGTAGCCGCCTGTGCGGGCAATCGCACCGCCGGGATTCTTGATAAGACTGCCGATTATAAGATCTGCGCCGACCTCGGTAGGCTCACGCTTTTCCACAAATTCACCGTAGCAGTTATCAACCATTATAATTGCATCACTGTTTACGCTCTTGACAGCGCTGATTATCTCGCATATCTTGCTTATTGACAGCGAATTACGGAGCGAATAACCCCTCGAACGCTGGATATATGCCACCTTACAGCCCTTAGCAACAGCCGCCTTTATTCCCTCAAGGTCGGGTGTGCCGTCGGGGAGAAGATCCACCTGCGCATACTTTACGCCGAACTCCTTCAGTGAGCCGCCGTGTTCGCCGTTTATGACCTCTGTTAATGTATCATACGGTGCGCCTGTTACACACAGCAGTGTGTCACCGGGACGAAGCACACCGAACAGGGCAGTGGAGAGTGCGTGCGTACCGTTTACAAAGCTGTGACGGACGAGTGCGTCCTCCGTGCGAAAAACCTCGGCATATACCATATCAAGCTTATCTCTGCCGTCATCGTTGTAGCCGTAGCCGATAGTGCCTTTAAGATGCATTTCGCTGACACGGTTGTTTATAAATGCGGAGAGTACCTTGTTTCCGTTGTATTCTGCGGTTTCGCTGATTTTCGCAAACTGTTCGCTTGCCATTTCTTCGGCTTTCTTTGCCGTTTCGAGCAGTCTGCTGTCAATATTGAAAAATTCCATTTTTATCCTCTTGCTATTTCATACGCTGTACCTGTCGCCGTAAATCCGCAGTTTATATAAAACCGCTGAACATTTTTCTTGCAGATAAGCGTTATTTTTCTGTTGTCAAGTAAATTAGCCGTACAGGAAAGCAGTGCTGTTCCTATGCCGTTTTTCTGCATATCCCGTCTTACTGCGATGTGCGACAGAAAACAGCTTTTATCTTCATCGAAAAGCACTGTCGCCGTTGCAGCGGGTTCGCTCCCGTAATGCATTACGATAAGCCTTGATATACCGTGACGTACACGGTGGCAGGTGTCTGCGTACCATTCGTCAAACTGACAGTCGGAAAGAGAAAATCCGCTTTTCAGTATCTCAAATACAGTGCGGTAGTCCTCGGTAAATTCCGCTTTCAGCCGATTGTTACACACGGCAGGCATTTGTCCCGATGTCATTATATAAAGCGTTTCGGATTCTTCCGACAGCTTGATATCCGACATTACGGCTTTTGCACCGAGCATTTCCGAAAACGTTATAATGCTTTGCGAATCGCCGTTTTCGTTGCAGTGAACATAAAGCTCACCGCCGTAATAAAGGGCAAGCATATTATCGCCGGTATCGCCCTCATAGAACGTGCAGAAGTCATAGCCCGTTCCGTAAGCCTTGCAATACGCATTTATCCGCCCGACTATCACGTTGTCTGACGGATAACCGGGCGGCAGTGCGCCGTATATTCTTCTTATCATTTTTCCGCAAGCGCAAGATACATTGCATACGCAAGCTCAGCGGTACTTTGCACATCGCTTTTCTTTATCATACACGACGGCGAGTGCAGATACCTGCACGGAACGGATAGTGCGACCGTTCTGATACCGCCGACAGATGAATGGATTGCTCCGCTGTCGTTACCGCCTGCTACAAGCGTCTTTGTCTGGCAGGGAACGTTTATCTCCTTTGCCTTTTCAAAGCCGAGCCGATACAGCTCACGGTCATATATCGTACTTCTGTCCATATAGCTTACTACACAGCCCTTGCCAAGCTCGCATACACGCTTTTCACCGTCATTGCCCGCAAAGTCGCAGGCTGTGGTGGTTTCAAGGACGATAGCATAATCCGGCTTTACCGTATAAGCGGCAACCTTTGCGCCTCTCGTACCTATCTCCTCCTGCACAGTAAACACGCAGGTAACGTCATACGGCAGATTCTTATTCAGTATATCTACCATAATGGCACAGCCTATCCTGTCATCAAGCGCTTTCTCACGCAGATAGCCGTTGCCAAGTTCGGTATAATCGCTTGTGAAATATGCGCAGTCACCGAGAGAAACGTATTTTTCCGCTTCCGCCTTTGATGAAGCTCCGATGTCTATTGTCAGCGTATCGAGCTTCACCGGGTCGTCACGCTCTTTGGGCGACTGCTGATGTACAGCCTTGCCGCCGACTACTCCGACAGTGCCGTTTTTGAAGTGTAGCTGTCTGCCGATAACTACTTCGGGATTGATACCGCCGACAGTTGTAAATTTAAGATTTCCGTCATCGGTGATGTAGGTCACGATAAATCCGACCTCGTCCTGATGAGCGGCGAGCATAACCTTGTTTTTCGGGGTCTTAGCACCCTTTTTATTTACTATGATGTTGCCCAGCGGGTCGATCTTTGCGTCGCATTCCTGCGGCAGCATTGAAAGTATCAGCTTTGTTACATCGCCCTCATCACCGCTTGTACCGTCAGCAAGACACAGCTTTTTTATATTCTCAAACAATTCAGCCATTTTCGGCACCGCCCTTCGTGGCAAAAGCCGTAATCAGCTTTGCTGTGGATATAACATCGTCTGTGTCGATGATTTCGGCTGGAGTATGCATGAATTTAAGCGGAATTGACAGCGTGCACGCTTTTGCACCCGACTTGTTCACACTCATCGTGTCGGCGTTTGTGCCTGTTTTTCCGCCCATGACCTCAAGCTGATAAGGAATATTTTCCGATTTTGCAAGTGATATGAGCCTGCCTGACAGCTCTCTTGAAAGTGACGGCGCAATGCCTATCATAACTCCCTTTGACATATCGGCACATTTTGCCCTGTCGCTGTCGGGAGTTTTTGCAAAGCTGACGTCCATTTCAAGAATATAGTCGGGGTCAAGGTCATATACGGCTATCTTCGCACCGCTCTCTCCCGTTTCTTCCTGCGTTGTAAACGATACGTCAAGGTCAAACGCAAGTTCCTTACTTTTAAGCATTTCGAGAGCAGCCAGTATAGAAGCTACTCCGCACCTGTCGTCAAGCGCACCTGCACAGTATCTTGTGCCGAGCATAGCCACAGGCTCACAGTCGAAGGTTATCCTGTCGCCAAGCTCAATACGGCTTTCAAGTTCCTGCTTTGTATAGCCCGTGTCTATAACGATTTCCTCAATTTTAGGTACTCCGTCGCCGCTCTTTACATGGGGCGGAAGAACGGATACAACGCCCTTCACTTTTTCCTTGCCGTGAATCGTCACGCTCTGCGCCGCAAGCACACGTCTGTCGGGACCGCCTACCGCACCGACCTTTATAAAGCCGTTATCGTCAATAAACGATACGATAAGTCCCACCCTGTCGATATGTGCGTCAAGCAGAAGCTTCGGCTTGTTGCCAGTGCTTTTTATATGTCCGATAACGTTGCCGAAATCGTCAATACTGCAGTCGTCCGTGTAGCTTTCAAGCATTGACAGTGCAATTTCGGACGCGCTTCTTTCATCGCCCGAAACGCCGTCAACACTGCACAGACGGTACAGCATACTGTTAATATCCATTGTCATCTTTCTTTCATGGCTTAATATAAGCCGTCCATTTTTATCTTTTCCTTTACTCTTTCAAGCTCCGCTATAAACTGCTCATCGAGCTTGCTTAAGCTGTAGCCCTTCGGGAAGATAAGCACGTCCTTGTTTACCTTATAGGGAACATCGCATTTCAGCTGTACCATTGCGTGCTGTTCAAGACAGCTTTTAGGAACGGGCGAAACCCACATATAAGTGTTGTGCAGGTTTCCGAGCAGGTCAAACTGACTTCCTCTTTCATAAACATATATACGCTTTTTACGGTGTTCCGAAACGCTTGAACGTGATACCTTCGAGAATGACAGCGACGGCACTGAAAGGTCGCCGTGTACTATCTCGATATAATCCTCTAAGTCGGAATATTTCACTATACCGTCCGGATTTTCCTTTGCAAGCGGGCTGTCCTTGTTCACAAGAAGCCTGTATTCAAACTCCCATAACGGACGGTATTTCAGATTCTTCCCGTCAAGCATTGCAAAATACTGCTTTTCGTGGATATTCTGATACCTGATTATTCCCAGCTTGAAGTCGAAGTTCAGGATGTTGTTGATAGCGTCCATCGAATTTGTTTCCTTGAAATTGATGGATATTTCCTTGTCGGTATCAAGCAGGCTCACAAAGTTTGAAAACGCCTTTGTGATATAGGTAGCTCTTGGAACGGAAATGCTGAAACGCACACCGTCATCCACCTTAGGCTTGTAGAGCGATACCATTTCGTCAAACTGATCAAGCACCGCCTTTGCGTAGCCTAAGAATTCGCCGCCCTTTTCCGTAGGAGCAACCCCTTTTGTAGTCCTGCGGAATATTGTGATGCCGATTTCATTTTCCAGCTCTTTTATAGCCTTGCTGAGATTAGGCTGCCCCATGAATAAATTGTTTGCCGCCTTTGTGATCGAACCGGTTTTTTCGATCTCAACCGCATATTTAAGATGCAGCAGGTTCATTGAAAACCATATCCTTTCATCACAGAGGGAAAAACCTCTGTTAAATTATAACCCTTTTAATATTTAATTTTCTTTTTTAGGTTCAACGTGTGAAAAAGACTGTATTGCCTCTGTTATAGTCTTTTCGTGTGCGAGCTTACCGTACTTGTCAACCTCTGCCTTGTTCTTTTCGCCGTGTGTCAGGCAACCTGCTCCCCCGATGCAGCCGCCGACACAAGCCATACCTTCAATGAAGTTGTTGGGCAGAAGATTCTTTGATGCACGCATAAGCGCACGCTTGCATTCTTCGATACCGTCGCAGGAAAGTCCGTTCAGCTTGAAGTCCTCGTTGCCCTGCTCCTTGAGAGCCTCGGCAACTGCGTCTGCAAGACCGCCGCAGCGTGCGAATATTCTGCCGTAGTACGATGCGTTATCAAGCACTGTTCCCTCAAGCTCGGATACCTCTATATCCTTGCTGTCGAAGATAGCCTGTAATTCTTCAAATGTCATTGCATAGTCTACATAAGGCTTTACCTTATCCCACTGTACCTCCATCTTCTTTGCTGTGCAAGGTCCGATGAATACTACCTTGGCTGTGGGATCGCTGTCCTTGATGTACTTTGCTATTTCAGCCATAGGTGACAGGTTGTGTGAAATCTTGTCTGTCATAGTCGGGAATGCCTTCTCGATGTACATTACGAATGCGGGACAGCACGAGCTTGTAAGGAAGCCCTTTTCGGCAAGCTCCTTTGACTCCTTGTACGCTACCATATCCGCACCGAGCGCCGCCTCAACTACGCTGTGGAAGCCAAGCTGCTTGATAGCCGTAACCACCTGATCGAGCTTTGCATAGCTGAACTGGCTTGCAATCGAGGGCGCTACAACCGCATAAACCTTATAATTCTTGCCGTTGTCACTGCCCTTTAACGTTTCTATAATGTCAACGATATATGACTTGTCGCTTATCGCACCGAACGGGCAGGTGTAAACGCACGCACCGCACGAAATGCACTTGTCGTTGTCGATGTGAGCCGCCGCCGAGCTTGTGTCTGTCGCTCTTGAGATAGCGCCTATCTTGCAGGCTCTCTCACACGGACGCTTGAATTCCAGAATAGCGCCGTAAGGACAAACCTTTGCACACTGACCGCAGTTTACGCACTTTGACTTGTCGATGTGCGCCTTCTGATGCTCGTCAAATGTGATAGCACCCATACGGCAGACATCTTCGCAACGGTGCGCTATACAGCCTCTGCACGCCTCCGTTACGTCATAGCCGCCTACGGGACATTCGTCACAGGCAATATCTATTACCTCAATTACGTTGGGATTCGTCGGATCGCCGCCCATAGCGATTTTAATACGTTCCGAAACGATAGCTCTCTCCTTGTAGATACAGCATCTCATTGTGGGCTTATCCTTGACTATTTTCTTTGCAACGTCATTAAAGAAGCTGAACGAATCTGCAGGCTTTTCAGTACCCTCTGTCGTCCATGCGTGTCTTGCGACTTCTCTTAAAACCTTATACTTCAGATACTGTACCTTGGTGTCAAACTTTCTTAACTTCTTGTCCATTTTTCTTACTGCGGATTTTCCCCGCCGACCGCCCGTGCGGCCGCTCCTTTCACATAGTTTTTTTCTTCTTGTTCTACTTTTTTATATTGCTTTCTCTTTAGAAATAGCTTACTTTTATTTTCTTGCCCATTTGCCTTAGGCATTTGCTCAGCTCGTCAACAAGCTGCATTTTTATGTTGAAGGTGATTGGCAGGTTAGGGTTCTGGTGTGCCGCATTGACAGCCCTGCCCACATAGAAATTAATATCTGTAGCGTCCTCAAAGAGCATTCTCGCTATGCACGATGCACCGTCCTGAAGTATCGTCCAGTCATCGTACAGCTTGTTTTCACCCAGATAATCCTTAGCGTAGTCAAGCACCTTGCTTATCGTGATAACGCCCTCTGTAACTATATCTACGCCCTCAATGGTAGCCATAGGCGGAATATCGGGGCTGATGTAGTCAAGGCAGGGTATAACCGGCTTTCCTAAGAACTGTCCCGTAAGGGTAGATGTCGTACCGCCGCAGACGATATGCTTTCCTTCTTTTGAAAAGAACAGCGTCATCATCTTGTTCAGATCCTTTGGGTCGGACGGCGGACCTATCATAAGGTTCACCTGTTCACGCTCACGGATCTTTATGACGCCGACAGTAGTATCATCGCCAGGCGAGCCGCCGTACAGCCTTACGCATTCGTCAAGCAGAAGCGTGGCAAGCGCCTTTGCGGAATACTCCCTGTCATAGACACCCTCCATGAATTCTATTATATTATCTCTCTGCCAGCCGAAATTGAGCGACGAGCCGACACCGGCATAGATAGCGCCGTCGCTTGTGGTGATAAAGGTATCGTCAAGCTTCAGCTGTACCTTTGAAATATATATCGTCTTGCCGTCTATCTGATTTATGGTTTTCGGATAGTCAAAATTCTTGCCGTCACGCAGCATTATCACCTGCGGATTATCGTACTGGATTATCTCGGCTTCCTTGTTGTTTACCACTCTGATGATTGTAAAGGTCGAATATGCGACCTTGCGTACCTCGCACACGGGAAGCGTTGCCGCCATTGTTGCGACGCAGTCCTCAACGCTCATACTGTTCGCCATCATCGTGGAAATTATTTTGGAGGTGAGTGTCGAGAGTATCGACGCTTTCACACCGCTTCCAAGTCCGTCCGCCAGCACGAAAACGATCGAGTTTTCGTCCTGCTCGACAAGCTCCACATGGTCGCCGCAAAGCTGTTCGTCGTGCTTGTTGACGCTCAGATAACCTATATCGGTGCAGAAGCTGAACGCTTTACTGTTCATCATTTGACAGGTTCTCCTTAAGTTTTGTAAGTGCAACCTTTGTTTCAGCGGTCGTTTCACCGAGCAGTGACGCTATTTCCTGAACGACACGCATCTGCTTTTCGATTACCTTGTCAGTGACCGCAATAGTTTCGGCGGCGTTCTTCTCACGCTTCGCCCTTGATATTTCTTCGCCTGTAATATCACGCATTATCGACATTATGATATGATAGCTCTTATCATATATTATCGTTTCCTCGACATACTTTCCGTATTCGGCGAGATATGTACGCTTGTTGTGGATATTTTCACCCGTGCTCATAACCTCAAGATATGATACCGGGTCGAGTATCCTAACAACAGGACAGCCCATAACATCCGACAGGCTCTTTATATTCATTATTTCACGGGCGGCCTTGTTTATCTGCTGTACTTCAAGGTCCTCGCTGAGTACCATAATGCCGTTGGGCGTGTTGTTGATTATATTATCCGAGAAGCTCTCCGCTTTCTCCTTGAGATACGGCAGACACATTGTAAGATCCGCCTTGCCCTGCAGAATGGCTACCGCTTTTTCACGGCAGGTATCATATCCGCAGCTTCCGCAGTTAAGCTCCTGTGACGGATCGCTCTTGTTCATCTTGCGGAGTATTTCTTCTATTGCCTTGCTTCCGGGCATGGTTTTCTGCATACTGATAAACGGGAGCGATTTTGTCATATCCGCAAGCTCCATAGTATCAAATCTGCCGCTTCCGGCAAACTCGTCCACAGCCCTTCTTTCGTGTATAACGCCCTCGTGCTTTTTATCCATAGCAGGACCGCCTATACAGCTGTTGACGCAGGCAGACATTTCTATAAAGCACTTTCCCACGTTGCCGTCTATAATATCACGCAGAGCGTTACGGCAGTTCTCCACACCGTCTATCGCCATATAGAGATATTCGGGGTTGTCCTTGTTCATAGAACGCAGAATGCCCGATGTTGTGGGATACAGCCTTGTCTTTGCCCTGTCGCTTCTTCCGGCATTGTCAGAAACCGGACAGACCTCTATGTTTTCTTCCTTGAGCCAGCCTGTAAGCTCCTCAAATGTAAGCACGCAGTCTATAGCACCTGCGTAAGCGTCAGCCTCCGCCTTTTTCGAAAGGCACGGGCCGATGAACACGGTGTGACAGCCGTGATATTTCTTCTTGAGTATCTCTCCGTGCGCAAGCATGGGCGATTTCACCTGTGCAAGATAGGGGAGAGCCTGAGGGTAGTATTTCTGTATAAGCGTATTTACCGTGTGACAGCACGAGCTTATGATTATTTTATGCTCGCCGTCCGCAACCAGCTTTTCATACTGTTCGGTAACAAGCTGTGCGCCCTCGGCGGTTTCCTCCGCTCCCGCAAAGCCCAGCTTTTTAAGAGCGTCGTTTAAAGCGGTTATTCCGATACCGTCATAGTTTGCCACAAAGGACGGAGCAATGCTTACATAAACGGGAGTACCCGAGGCGATAAGCTCTTTCGCTTTGCCCACATCGTTTCTTATCTGCTTTGCGTTCTGCGGACAGGCTACAAAGCACATACCGCACAGAATACATTCGTCCTCGACAATGTTCGCCTGCCCGTCAGAAAAACGGATAGACTTTACCGGACAGTGTCTTATACATTTATAACAGTTTTTGCAGTTGGATTTCTTCAGCCGTAAATAACTCATAGATTACACCTTGCCATAAGTTTTAGCAGTGAATTTTTCCGCATTCACAATAAAGCGCTCGTGGATGCCCTTGCCTATAATATCCTTTTCATCCCTTGCAACGACCTCAAATACGAGTCTGCGGTTGTCGATTTCGGTAAGAACCGCTTCTGCGGTAACATTCATACCGACGGGAGTAGCGGCAACGTGTGCAACATCCAGCTTTGTGCCGACAGTGGTCTGTCCGTCCTCAAGCTGTCCTTCAAGCGCCTTGCAGGCAGCCTTTTCTATAAGTGCGATCATCGCAGGAGTAGCGAAAACTTTGAGTGAGCCGCTGCCCATTGTGACAGCCGTATTGGTGTCATCGACCTTAACTTCCGCTTTTCCTTTTGTTCCTGTTGTGAGCATTTAAAATTCACCGTTCCTGTTTATTTTTTTGTACCTCCGTCAGTCAAGACAGACAAGTACCTTTTCGTCAAATATCTGCTGGAAGTTGTTTTCGTTTACTCCGCAGATTATTTCATCGTCTATTTTTATCGTAACGCCGTCTGTGCATCTTCCAAGACAGAAAGCAGCACCGAGATTTACCTTATCTCCGATGTTGTGGTTTGCTATGTAGTCTTTTGCAAGCTCGATTATTTTATACGAGCCTTTCAGATGGCATGAGCTGCCGACGCAGATGCTGATGTTCTTCATAATACTGTTTCCTTTCGAATAAAGCGGAGTTATCAGAAAATGTGACCGTCCCTGATTTCAAACTCCAGATTTTGTGAAAGCACCGCAAGAGAAGCCGCAAGATTTTCATACTGGACTATTACGCCGGTCGGAACAGACAGATGTACAGGTGCAAAATTCCATATTGCAAGTATACCGCTTGCCACCATTTTGTCGCATACCGATTGTGCACATTCCGGAGGAACGCAGATTATACCGATATGTACTTTAAGCCTTGAGCATATATCCGCCATTTTATCAGCCGGAAGTATGCGTTTGCTGTCAATAATGCTCTCATCCGTGTCAAATGCCGCTACTATGTTAAGTCCGTAGCGGTCAAATTCCTTATATGAGAGAAGCGCCTGTCCAAGCTTTCCCGCACCTGCGATTACCGCCTCTTTCGTATTGTCATATCCGAGAAAGCTCTCAAGATCACGGATAAGTTCTTCGGCAACATAACCCGTTTTCGGCTTGCCTCCCGTAACGCTCACCGATGCCAGATCCTTACGGACCTGCACCTCGTTCAGCTTAAGCTCGTTTGCAACGGTAGTAGCGGAAATATTGCGTACCCCGTCCGCCTGCTTTTTCTTCAGATAATCAAGATAGAATGGCAATCTCCTAAGTGCCTGCCTAGAAATTGTACCGTTCATTTGTTCTGCCTTTCTGTGCGGAAGATATAGTTCCTCCGTCTGTCTATACATATAATATTATATTAAAAAATGTAAGCCCTGTCAACCGATTTCGCCAAAATCGTTAAAATTTTATCGAATTGACGGACGAATACTCCAAGACAGATAAAAACATACCTGAAATGCCGTCTGAAAGAATGTTTGTTGTAATTCCGCACAATAACATAACACTGTTATGCTGTTGCTTTGGTGCAATGCTATGAAATGGTGTCAGGGGTATTGACATTATCACTGATATAGGTTAAGATAACAGTGTTATGTAAAATCTTTGCGGAAAGGAAGTGCCTTTATGAGCGATAACGAAACAAGACAAAAGCTGATAGACAGCGCAAAGAAAGAGTTCTTTGAAAACGGCTTTGCAAAAGCCTCGCTCAGAAAAATCTGCACAAACGCAGGTGTCACGACAGGCGCTTTGTACTTCTTTTTCAAAAACAAGGACGATTTGTTCAGTGCAATTGTCGCACCTCCGCTTTTAAAGCTGAAAGAAATGCTGATTGAGCATAACCGTGAGGACGAGGAGTATATGGGTTCGCCGGACGAGCAGACGAGGAGCGTTGAAAATCAGCTTTCAACTCATAAAGAGGCAGTCACTATGGTCGGTTATCTTTATGATAATTATGATGCATTCCTGCTGCTGCTCACAAAGTCGCAAGGCTCGGTCTACGAAAACTGTGTTGACGAGTTCGTTGCACTTATGGAAGAGGGCTTTCGCTCAGGCGCAGAAGCATTGCTTAAAAATTTGCCGGGTTGCCGCATTGACGAATATATGCTTCACTGGCTCGCCCATATGGATATAGAGATGTTTATCCATCTGCTTACCCACGTTCCCGAAAAGGAGAAGGGACTTGCGTATGCCGAGAAAATGATCGGCGCAATGGTAAAGATGTGGTTTGATTTGTTGTTTGTAAAAGATGAATAATGCTGACCGCCTTACACGGCGGTCATTAAAAGCGCCATAGGATAACGCTGTTATGTTAGCAATAACTAATACAGTTAGATAAAACTAATAACGATACGGGAGGACAAAGAGATGTATCTTGAAGTAAAAGACGTAAAAAAGAGCTACGGCTCAGACGCAGGCTACACACAGGTATTGAAGGGTGTGACCACAAGCGTTGAAAAGGGAGAAATGTGCGTAATACAGGGAACGAGCGGTTCGGGCAAATCGACACTCCTTAACTGCATAGGCGGCCTTGACATTATGGACAGCGGCTCTGTAAAGGTTGACGGCACGGAAATATTCGGGCTAAAGGCTGACGCTCTGGCAAAGTACAGAAAGGCAAACATCGGCTTTATATTCCAGTTCTACAACCTCGTGCCTAATCTTACTGTCGAGGAGAATATTCAGGTATGCGAGTACCTTACCGATAAGCCGCTTGATATGAACGAGCTTCTCGATACGCTCGGACTTACCGAGCATAGAAAAAAGTTTCCCTCACAGCTCTCCGGCGGTCAGCAGCAGAGATGCGCTATAGCAAGAGCACTGATAAAGAACCCAAAGCTCCTGCTGTGCGACGAGCCAACGGGTGCACTTGATTCGAAAACTTCGAGGGATATACTTGTGCTTCTCGAACAGGTAAACAGGAAATATGGCACAACTATGCTGATAGTAACGCATAACAATGCGATAAAGAATATGGTGCATAAGGTGATAATCCTCAAGGACGGACTTATCAAAAAGGATTATTACAACGAAACGCTTATACCTGCCGCTGAGCTGGAGGATCTTTAATATGAACAAGGTGCTTTCAAAAAGAATACCGAGGGAGTTTAAGTCTAATCTCCCTAAGTACATCGCACTGCTGCTTCTGATAGTGCTTTGTATGTATCTGGTAACAGCGATGGTGGCAAGCTCGGAAACAATTATTATCAGAACAGACGAGCATAACGCCGCAAATCACGTTGAGGACGGACAGTTCACAACGTTCTTGCCTCTGACAGACGAGCAGGAAAAGGATATTACCGATAAGGGCGTTACACTTGAACGTATGTACAGCCTTGATATAAAGGCTGAGGACGGTTCAACTCTCAGAGTGATGAAGAACCGCAGAAATATCGACCTTGTCGAGCTTATAAGCGGCGAATATCCGTCTAAAGATAACGAAGCAGTAGTCGAACGCAGATATGCGGAAGAACACAGCCTTGATGTCGGCAGTAAGCTGACAGTCGGCAGTACAGAGTATACCGTATGCGGTATAGGCGCATCTCCCGACTATGACGCACCGTATCAGAATATGTCCGATATGGCTGTATCAAGCAAAAATTTCGGTATTATCTTTGTTACCGACAGCGAGTACGAGCGAGTGTCGGACAGTTCGAAATCGGCGCAGACCTTCACATACGGCTATCTTCTCGGAAATGATATGACCGATGATAAGCTTAAGGAGCTTATCGAGGATTTTGATTTCGACTATACGAAGGTTACCGACAAGTATTATCTTGAAACGGTAAACGAGGCACTTGAAAAGCGTACCGAAATAGAAAACGGTATCAATGATTTAGCCGAGGGTGCGGACAAACTTCATAACGGTCTTAAAGATCTGTCTGACGGAGCCGACACGCTTTACGGCGGTATGGATGATTTATCCGATGGGGCAGATAAGCTGTATGACGGACTTAAGACCTTATATGACGGCACAGTACAGCTTCACACCGGTATGACAAGCATATATGACGGCGCATCGGCTCTTGATAAGGGTCTTGGCGAATTGTCAAGCGGCGCTTCTTCGCTGAACAGTGCAATAGCAGGAGCAGATTCCGCAGGACTTATCCCTCCCACGATGAACGCTCTTGTAAGCGGTGCGGACAGCCTTGCCTCAGGGCTTAAGAGTGCTAAAAGCGGCTCGTCTGAGCTTGTATCGGGCATAAGCAGTGCAAATAGAGGAGCAGAGCAGTTATCGACAGGCGCAAACGATGCGGTAAACGGAGCAAAGGAACTTGCAGACGGTGCAAAGGACGCAAAGGACGGCACTAAAGAGCTTGCAGACGGAGCAAAAGACGCAAAAGATGGCGCAGGCGAGCTTGCAGACGGTATACACGAGCTTAAGAGCAATATCGGAAAACTGCTCGATGCGGCTTTCGACCTTGATCTGACCAACCTCACATCGTTTGTGAAAAGAGCGGATAATGTCCGTATCGCAGGTGCGGCAGGCGATGTCGTAATGAATAAGTACGGCGGACTTGCGGCTTGTGTAATTCTTATGGCACTGTTTGCATATGTAATATCCGTATTCGTTGTTCATCAGATAAACAGGGAGAGCAGTGTAATAGGTGCATTGTACGCTCTCGGAGTAAGTAAAGGCGCACTTATAAGGCACTACATAATGCTCCCCACGATAATAGCGTTCATCGGCGGCGTTCTCGGCTCGGCGATAGGCTTTTCCCCTATGTCGATACAGTCACAGCTTGCGGACAGCTACTCGTATTTTTCACTGCCCGATTTTCAGACGGTAATACCGCCTTACCTTGTGATATATGCCGTTGTCATTCCTCCCGTGATAGCGGCAATAGTGAATGCGCTTGTTATAAACAGACGTCTTTCCGCACCGGCGCTGTCGCTAATGAGAAACGAGCAGAACGTAAGGAATATCAGCCGTATGGAGATAAAGAGCGGCGGCTTTGTAAGAAAGTTCAGAATACGTCAGCTTCTGCGTGAGATGAGAGCGAATATCACGGTTGCGGCTTGTATGTTCGTTTCGATGCTCATTCTTATGCTCGGACTTGACTGCTATTCAATGTGTAATAACGTAACAACAGATATGCTTGCAGGCACAACATACGAGTATATGTATACGCTTAAATATCCGACCTCAGAAGCTCCTGAGGGCAGTGAAGCGTGTTATGTCAAATCGCTCGAAAAGGAAAAGGACGGCTACACGCTTGACATTACGGTGATAGGCATAGACAGCGATAATCCGTATTATAACGTTGATGTGAAAAAGGGAAAAAGCATTGTCACAGCGTCGTTATCGGTAGCCCAGAGATACGGAGTAGCTGAAGGCGATAAGCTCATACTTACCGATGAGGCGGCAGGCACCGACTATGCTTTCACAGTCGGCAGTATAAACGATTATTCCGCAGGACTTGCCGTATTTATGGATATTGACAGTATGAGAGAGCTTTTCAGACAGGACGATGATTACTACAATATGGTGATGTCCGACAAAGCGCTTGATATAGACGAGGGCAGAATTTACTCGGTAACGACAAAGTCGGATATTGAACGCTCGTCAAAGGTGTTCACCGAGCTTATGAGCGGAATGGTTATAACGCTTGTCGGCACATCGGCTGTAATTTTTGTAGTGGTAATGTATCTTATGATGGGCGTGATGATAGACAGAAGCTCGTTCGGTATTTCGCTGCTTAAAACCTTCGGCTACAGCAAAAAAGACGTGAAGAAGCTGTACCTTGACGGCAATGCAATCACTATAGCAATATCGGCAATAATTTGCTTACCGCTGTCAAAGCTTGTAATGGACAGAATATATCCTTCGTTTATCCCTAACGTTGCCTGCGGAATAAACCTCAATTTTGCGTGGTATTTATATCCAGCTTTGTTTATCGCCGTTATGCTGATATATCTTCTCACAAGCACGCTTCTTGTAAGAAAGCTGAGCAAAATCACACCCGCCGAGGTGCTGAAAAACAGAGAGTAAGAGAATAAAACAGAACATAAAATTGCTCCCGACCACATCAGCCGGGAGCGGCAGCCTGTCGAAAAACATATATAATTTTTGAAAAGGGGTTTGGGGCGTAGCCCCAAGCGGGGTGAGGGCGGCAGCCCCACATTCAGCCCCTTTCCTGGGGAAAGGGGTTTGGGGATAGGGATTAAGAACAAGCACTTTTTTGGAACAACAGACTTTTCTACAAACAAAATCGCTCCCGACCACATCAGCCGGGAGCGATTTTCAGTATTCGATTTATTTATGCCAGTTCATTCGCCAGCTCATCAATCTGTGCCACGCTTGCATCATTCAGCGCACAGGTAATCTTGACCGTCGTGTCAAGGATATTAAGCTCCTTCGACTTTTCAAACATACCTGCCATAACCTTAGCCGCCATAGGCGCCCATGCGCCGTTTTCGATAAACGCAACCGTCCTCTTCTGATAGTTTCTCTCGGTAAGACCCTCTATGAACGTTCTCATAAACGGGAACACATCCGCATTATAGGTAGGCGTTGCAAGCACCAGCTTGCCGTAAGCAAATGCGTCCGAGATTGCCTTGGACATATCGCATCTTGCAAGGTCTGTGATAATAACATCAACATTCTTTGCCTTCAGCTTGTCATATAAAAGCTCTGCGGCTTTCTTTGTGTTGCCGTAGATTGAAGCGTAAGCTATCATAACGCCGTCCTTTTCGGGAACGTATGACGACCACTTGTTGTAAAGATCAAGATAATGTGCGAGGTTTTCACTCAGCACAGGGCCGTGTAATGCACAGATTTTCTCTATATCAAGCGCAGCGGCCTTTTTGAGAAGCACCTGCACCTGCGCACCGTACTTTCCGACAATGCCGATATAATATCTGCGTGCCTCATCATCCCACGCCTGCTCGCTGTCGGGTGTGCCGAACCTGCCGAAACCGTCCGCAGAGAATAGGATCTTATCCTTTGCGTCATACGTTACCATAACCTCCGGCCAATGCACCATAGGAGCGAATACAAAAGTCAGAACGTGACTGCCAAGCGTCAGAGTATCGCCCTCTTTTACGGTAAGCGTGTTTGTAATGGTGAGGTCGGGGAAAAATCCCTTTATCATCGTGAATGTCTTTGCGTTGCCGACTACCGTTGTATCGGGATAGAATTTCAGAAACTCCGCAATACTTGCCGAATGGTCAGGCTCCATATGCTGAACCACCAGATAATCCGGCTTCCTGTCGCCAAGCTCCGTTTTGACCTTTTCAAGCCATATTGCCGAAAAGTTTATATCGACAGTATCCATAACCGCCGTCTTTTCGTCAAGAATGACATAAGAGTTGTAGGAAATGCCGTCAGGCACTTTGTACTGACCTTCAAACAGGTCGATTGTGGTGTCGTTTACACCGACATATTTTACGTCTTCTGAGATAAACATATTAAAATTCTCCCTTCTTTTGCAAGAAATCTACAGATATTTTAACACATCCGAAATAAAAAATCAATAGGTAAATTCAAATAAATTCACGGTTTACAAAGAAATCAGTATTTATTATCGTTGTTCTTCCGCTTTTCCTCTATATGTCGCACACGTTCTTCAAAATGCTCCTTCAGCATCTCGTTTTTCTCGTTCGCCTTGTCCGAGATTGCATCGTACCTGTCAACCACATTGTCGCTTATCTTAACAAAGTTTTCGGTAAGCCTTTCCTTCACCGTGTCAATTTTTGAAGCGTCACAGCTGTTATCTGCCGTTATCGGAGCATTTTTATCTGCGCTTTGGTTTTTGTCCGTATGCCGAAGAAGCATAGCAACTCCCAGTACAAGTGTGGTAAGGTAGACGATAACACCCGAACAGGTTATTATTATCAGCTTATCGCTTTCGCTAAGCCACATCGCATATACCGTAAGCGAACGGATAAGAGTAACTGCGGATACGCCTGCATCCGCAAGAGAAATGTTTCGTATAGCACTGAGAAGCGGCGAGCGGTGCTGCTGCACTTTTATAAGGTTGATTATCGCACGGGCAAGCTTTATGACCGTGTACACAGCTATACTTGCGATGACGAGCCTTGCATATTGCCGTGCCGTATTGTGTATCATACTGTACAGCTCGATAAGCATAAGTACCACGCTCATGACAATAAACATCATACCCGTAAACCGCATTACATATACTTCCGATACTACCTGTATGCCCTTGTCCAGCTTTTTCTCATACGATACAGCCATATAACGCATCACGGCAAGCAGACCGTAATACACGCACAGTATCATAAACCATATCGAGCCGTAGAACAGACCGAGAATGCCGTTGTATGCGGCATAGGCGACATTCAGTGTCAGCGAGCCTGCGGTGTACAGCACTATCCGAAAACGCTTGCTTTGCGTGAACAGGCGGATAAATTCTTTCAGCCTGAGTCTGTGTTTTTTCAGTTTATCCGCCTCCCTTGAGAAATTAAGTGCCGTCACAATTTATAACCGTGACGGCATAGCTTGCTATTATATTTTACCTTATCTGCGCAGAAAATGCAAATATCATATCATTTTATCATAGCTGTCAAGGAAGTGGTGCTTTTCTCCTCCCTTTTTCCACGCAATGACAGTATCAATATTCACGTTTTCAACGCTCTTGAAAATATGCTTTTCGACCTCCGGATTTGTCTGCTTCAGCTTTGCGATAAGCTGTTTTATCTCCACACGCTTTGAACGGTTTTCCTCGTTGTTGCAGGTAGTGCAGGTGTCCGTGAATTTGCAGGCACACTGTATAAAGTGCAGACCGTTGTAGTCCCTCCACGCTTTTATATCGTCCTCACGCACAAGGTACAGCGGACGTATAAGCTCCATTCCCTCAAAGTTCGTGCTGTGGAGTTTCGGCATCATCGTCTGTATCTGAGCGCCGTACAGCATACCCATAAGTATCGTTTCTATCACATCGTCATAGTGATGTCCGAGTGCTATCTTGTTACAGCCAAGGCTCTTTGCATAGTTATACAGGTGACCTCTCCTCATCCTCGCACAAAGATAACAGGGGGATTTTTCAATGTTATAAACAGAATCGAAAATGTCCGACTCGAATATCTCTATCGGTATTTTCAGCTTGCGTGCGTTCTCCTCGATAACATTCCTGTTTGCCGTGCTGTAGCCTGGGTCCATTACGATAAATTTCACCTCGAACGGAAAATCACTGTGGCGGTGAAGCTCCTGGAACAGCTTAGCCATCAGCATAGAGTCCTTACCGCCCGAAATACATACGGCGATACGGTCGTTTTCCTTTACAAGCTCATACTGCTTTACAGCCTTTGTGAATGCCGCCCATATCTTTTTGCGGAACTTTTTTTGCAGGCTCTGCTCGACACGCTTCGAAACCTCGTCAGCCTGCTCCTTCTGCATTACAGCAAGAAGCCAGGCGGCATATCCGCCCGAAAGCGAATAAGCGTCATAGCCCATTTCCGATAATTGTTCTGCGGTATCTACGCTGAATTTTCCTCTTGCACAGCAGATAATCAGCTTCTGAGTTTTGTCCTCAGGCGGTGCGGCTAATAGCTCGTCTGCCGAAACCGATACAGCGCCCTCCATAACGCCGTACAGCTTTTCCTGCTCACTGCGTGTGTCATATAAAATATAGCTGTCGGGGGAGAGCCTTTCAAGCTCGCTTACGGTTATTTCCAAAGTTATTTTCCTTTCCTTATGCCATTGTCAGCACATGGCTGAATAAGTACAGCAGACCCATATATGACAGCGTGCCTGCCGCCATACTTACGAAAGTGTTATGCCACAGCTTATAGCTTCCGCCCGTTATAGCAACGGCAAGAAGTCTTGGAATTCCTACGCCGAACATATTGTCGCCGATGTCCTTCAGGCAGTAGATTATAAGTATCGACATTATCATAGCCGGTAGCGACTTTTCTATGCGTTCGAGCCACTTTGGCATTTTCCTGTTGCCGTGAAAGATTACAAAGGGCAGCGCACGCAGTGAGAATGTGATAACAGCACTGATGACTATCGCTATCACCATCTGTAAAGGTGTCATAGGAGTTGGTGTCATATCTTCCGCTCCTCCTTTTCATCGGTGATAATATCTTCCGGAGAAGTAACTATCTCTGTTTTTTCATCTGCCGTTTTTATCTCACCGTTATCCTTTCCGCCCTTTTTCTTATCGAAGTTTGTATTTGTTATCAGCAGTAAAAGCGCTGTGGATAAGAGCAGAGCAGGGAGCATAAAGCTGTTCTGACCGAATATAAGCAGGCACAGTACGCCTACCCCAAGACCGATAAGCGCAGGGGAGTGCCTGTCGGCGTGTTCCCACTTGTCGATAAAGATAATGACGAACAGCGCCGTCATACAGAAGTCAACGCCCTCAAGCTGAAACGGGAGCAGCTGTCCGATAACGCTTCCCAGTACCGAAAAGAACGTCCAGTAGAAATGGCTGAAAAGCGCAACGCCGAACATGGTGCTGTGCTTGTCGTCCTCGGGCATATAGTCGAGCGTAGTGTTTACCGCATACGTTTCATCCGTCATCGAATGTATCATATACAGCTTACGCTTTCCCATAGCGCTGAAATCCTTCAGAAATGTAAGGCTGTAGAAGCTCTGCCTGCTGTTTACAAGCAGAACAGTGAGCGCCACCGTAAGTAGTGACGCTCCGCTGCTGAAAAATGTTATAAGTAAGAACTGGCAGGTTCCGGAGTAGAGGAACAGACAGGAGAACAGCGAGTAGTACCACTGATACCCTGCCTCCGCCATCATCATTCCGTATGCCATACCTAAAAACAGATAACTGCACAGTACAGGCAGGCTCTTGATGAAAGAGTGCCTGATAAGTTGCTTTTTAGTCATTTGGTTTATGAAGCCGCCCTTCCGTAAATACTGAGTATCTTGTCCTCGACCGCACGGGCAAGCGCATTGTGTCCGTTCTCGTCAAGATGTTCGCAGTCTATACTGCTTGGTTTTGCGTGGTCGGAGGCGGCAAGTATATCTGTGCCGTGCTTTCTTGCGACCTTTGCAAAGGTGTATTTCAGATTTCGTGAAACGGCGGGCGAGCCTGCGTCAAACTGCGGATCGTATCCTTCCTGCCATACGTCATTACCAAGCTCTATAGGTGAAATGAGCAGGACACGGCAATTACCGGCATACGCTCTTACCTGCTCAATAAGACGCTCCGCACCGTGTGCAATCGTTTCTGCGTCAGCGTTATAAACCGGCTTGCAGTCGTTCGTTCCGAGCATTATAATGACCATATCCAGCGGAGCGTGGCTTTCAAGAAATACGGGGAGCAGCTTGTCGCCTGCTCTGCCAATCCTGTCTGGGTCCTCAAAAACCGTTGTTCTTCCGCAAAGCCCTTCTTCTATTATCTCATAGCCGCTTTGCTCAAGGTCGTTTCTTATAATGCTTGTCCAGCGTACACCGTCGGCAAATCTCTTGTCAGTGCCGGGGATAAGCCCCCAAGTATTCGAGTCGCCGAAGCAAAGTATCCTTTTCATTGTTCTCACCTGCACTTAAAGTTTTTATGAGGAGCTTTTCGGCTCCTCATAAACTGTATTTATATCAGCTTGTCGAAAAAAGTCTGTTTTTTATAAAATAGAGCAAATTATCTATCCCTATCCCCTTTAGGACACTCTGATGGCTTTGCGTCCTGCAAAGCTTAGTGTGTCCTTATTTCGGCATCCTTGCCGAAAGCCCCTTTCCTCGGAAAGGGGGAGAATACGGGGACTGGCGTCCCTGCGACCTGCCTTGGGGCTACGCCCCAAACCTCATTTTTAACAACGATAGAGGTTTTTCAACAGCCTGATTTATATATCTTTCTCAGCTTTTCTTTACTTCGCCGCCCTCTACAACGAGTGTTTCCTTGTAGTCTGCACCGTATGTGTCTGTAAGAGTAGCGTCATAGTCTGCGTGGAAGAAGTTTTCCTTGCCGAGTGTCTTGATTTCATCGTTTATCCAGTTAAGGAGCGTTTCGTTGCCTTTTGAAACTGCGGGAGCAATAGTATCCTGGCTGCCGAGTGAGTCAATGCCTACAGTATAGCCCTTGTTCTGCTTTGCAAATGCGATAACCTCAGTGTTGTCGTTAGCCCATGCAACACCGTTGCCGTTTTCGATAGCACTCTTTGCCGTAGCATAAGAATCATACTTCTGGAGCTTGATGTCGGGGTAGTTCTTTGTGAGATAAAGCTCAGCCGTTGTACCCGAGATAACGATCATCTTGTCCTCAGCCTTCCAGTTGTCAAGCGATGTGATAACATTGCTGTCGGGTGAAACAACGCCGAGTGCAACGTTCATGTAAGGAAGTGCAAAGTCAACCTTTTCCGCTCTTTCTTCTGTTACAGTGAAGTTTGCAAGGATAATATCAACCTTGCCTGTTTCGAGGTATTCCACACGGTTAGCGGCCTCTGTCGAAACATAGTTTATCTCAACACCTAAATCCTTGCCGAGTCTGTTTGCAAAATAAATGTCATAGCCCTGATATTCGCCGTTCTCGTCAACATAGCCGAAGGGGTTCTTGTCTGAGAATACACCGATGTTTATCTTACCGCTTGCCTTTATCTCGTCAAGTGTGCGGTAAACCTTCGAGCCTGTGTTGCCGTCACTGCCGCCGCTTGTTGCGTTTGTGCTGCACGCCGTAAATGAAGCTACTGCCGCAGCTGCCGTAAGACCGAGTGCTATCAGCTTCTTGAAGTTTAACTTTTTCATTGTGATTATCTCCTTTAAATATCTCTCTTTATTCTGCGAGTTCTTTCTTTGCTCTTACCGAGTCGAACTCAAATGTGTTAAGGAATTGTTTTGCCCTTTCTGTCTTAGGATTATCAAAGAACTCATCGGGCGTTGCTTCTTCCACGATTTTTCCGTTGTCGAGGAAGATTATTCTGTCTGCTATCGCTCTTGCAAACTGCATTTCGTGTGTTACTATCAGCATTGTGCGACCCTGCTTTGCAAGATCGAGCATAACGTCAAGCACCTCACGGACCATTTCGGGATCGAGTGCCGCAGTTACCTCGTCAAAGAGCAGTATTTCAGGGTGCATACAAAGCGCACGGACGATAGCCACACGCTGCTTCTGACCGCCGGAAAGCTCTCTGGGGTAGCTTTTAGCCTTTTCTTTAAGTCCTACTCTTTCGAGAAGTGACATTGCCTCCTGCTTTACCTCTTCTTTATCCCTTTTCTGTACCTTGCAAGGTGCAAGAAGAATATTGTCAAGCACCGTCAGGTGAGGGAACAGGTCATAGCTCTGGAATACCATTCCTATACGCTGTCTTAAAAGAGGAAGCGTCTTGCTGTTTCTTTCGATTACATCGCCGTCAAGCGTTATACTGCCTTCCTGTATCGGCTCAAGTGCGTTTATACAGCGCAGGAGAGTTGACTTTCCGCAGCCGCTCGGTCCTACTATTACTATGACCTCGCTCTTTTTTACGGAAAAGCTGATACCGTCAAGTATCGTTGTGTCATCAAAACGCTTTACAACGTTGTTTATTGTTAATAATGCATCTGCCATACGCTTTAGCTCCATTTCTTTTCAAGGTATTTCGCAAGCATACTTATCGGCCAGCAGGCGATGAAGTATAGCAGGAATACCGTCAGATACACTCCGAATGCACCATTCGGACTTGTCATTCTGTTAGCTTCTATTATCTGCTGTGCGACCTTCAGAACCTCTACAACGCCTATCATAAGGATAAGGCTTGTCGTCTTTATCATTCTTGTTATCAGATTTATCGAAAGCGGTATGAGCCGTCTTATCGTCTGCGGTATGATAACATAAAGATAAGTCTGTGCATTCGTTAGTCCGAGAGCCTCACTGCTTTCATACTGATGCTTCGGTATTGAGATAAGTGCGCCTCTTACAAGGTCGCCCATTTCGGCAGTGCCCCATAATACGAATACTATTATAGAGGCCGCTTCGCCCGAAAGATCCCAACCGAAAGCCCTTGTCGTTCCGAAGAACATTATGAAAAGAAGCACGAGCTGCGGCATTATTCTTATAAATTCAAGATACACACGAAGAACGGCTTTCAATATCCTGTTCTTCTTTGTCATAAGTACGCCCATTCCGATACCGAGCGGTATGCTTATCGCAACGGATACAAGGCTTATCCAGAGCGCCGTCCAAAGTCCTCCGAGAAGTCTTATGAAGTTCGTACCCTTGAACAGAACGTCTATTCCGAGATTAACCGCCAAATCCTGCACGGCGCACCCTCCTTTCAACTATCGTTCCGACAATTGAGATCGGAAGAAGTATTATGAGATAGAAGCCGACCAGCAGGCACAGAGCCTCGGTGGTATCGTTGTACATTCCCATAAGATCCTTTGCCATAAACATAAGGTCAAGCAGGCTTATCGCACTGAACACGCTCGTTTCCTTCATAAGAAATATCACGTTTGCGACAAATGCCGGGATACTTACCGACATTGCCTGCGGAAGTATCACATAACGCATTGCCTGCATTTTGTTCATTCCGAGAGAATAGGCACTTTCTGTCTGTATCTTGTCTACCGATTCAAGTCCGCTCCTGAAAGCCTCCGCCATATAGCTTCCTCCGAGGAAGGCAAGTCCTGCGATACCGCAGGTTTCGGCGTCGGTCGGTATGCCGACTTTAGGCAGTCCGTAATAGATGAAAAAAAGCTGTACTAAAAGCGGTGTATTGCGGCTGATTTCAATGTAGACGGAAACTATACGGCGGATAACCGGTACCTTGTAGTACTGAACCACTGCACATACAAGCCCTATGATGATCGAGAATATTATACCAAGAACACCGAGCTTTACAGTCAGCAGTGCGGCTTCCCCGAACAGCGGCAGGTACTCAGCGATAGCGTTAAGATCCATACCGTCACATCCTTTCGATTTACTGTGCCACAGGCAAAATAAAAGCCGGGCAATTATGCTCCCGGACAAATGACAGTCGCCGCAGTGCTTTTACGGCTGTATGACAACAATGCCGCTGCACCCAAATGCCATTTTACTTGTCCGGGAGCTGATACAGCAACACATTATTCTGTTGTGCGTTGATGAAATAGTAGCGTACATCGTATTTCCTCCGTTTGTTTCAAAACTTATAATTCTCATCGGTTTTGTTCCGATGATGCTATTATACTACCCAAAACCTACTTTGTCAATAGGTTAAGAGTATTTTATTGAAAATTTTTTTGGAGGTATAATCCAATGTATGCGGTTTTCGGGATAATGGTGCTAGATTAACGGGGTTGCCGCCCCTCGTCCCTGTTTGGGGTTTCGTCCCACAGCCCCGATTGGTTTCAACAGTGTGCTTAACATACAAAATTAATTATAGTATAATACGGGGAAAAATGCAAGTAAAATTTTCGGGTGAAAATCACGGTTTTTTGTGGCAGAATGTAAAGTTTAAGAGGCTTATATTTGAAGATAAAACAATTTTATAGCGAAGTGCAAATTTTCAATCCCTAACCCCAAACCCCTTCCCATCGGTGAAGGGCTGTGTATGCTTTGTTGGCTCTGCATCGTGCAGAGCCTTTGGGCATACACGCCCGGCATCCATGCCGGGGCTGAGTGTGGGGCTGCCGCCCTCACCCCGCTTGGGGCTATGCCCCAAACCCCTTTTAAGCATGATGCAACTTTTTAACGGTTTGTCTGAAGATAAGATATTGCTTTACATCCGGGCGAAAAAATGCTAAAATAAGTATAACCCTATTACGAATAAGAAAGGAATTACGGTTATGAAAGAAATATCGGTAGAAGAACTGAAAATAAATCCCTCCACGCTTATCGGCAAGGAGTGGGCATTGCTCACGGCAGGAAACAAGGATGGCTATAATACAATGACAGTAAGCTGGGGACAGATGGGCGAGCTGTGGAACAAGCCCACAACGGTAGTCTATATCCGCCCTCAGAGATACACAAAGGAATTTGTTGACAAGAGCGATTATTACACATTGTCATTCCTCCCCGACGGACACAGGGAAGCGCTGAGTTATCTCGGCTCGCATTCGGGCAGAGATGAGGATAAGCTTGCAAAGACCGACCTTACAGGCACTGCAACGGACGATTACGCTTATATAGAGCAGGCAAAGCTTGTGCTTGTCTGCAAGAAGCTGTACAGACAGCCTATGACGCCCGATTCTTTTATAGACAAGTCGCTTATCGAAAAGTGCTATGCCGCAGGTGATTTCCACGAGATGTATGTCGGCGAGATAGTTAAAGTGCTTGTAAGCGAATAACCGGTGAAAAACTCGTATAACATCATAAAAGAAAGCTACCGTAAAGTTCATTGCGGTAGCTTTCAGTTTGTAGAAAAAGTCTGTATTTATAAAAATAGAGCAAATTCTCTATCCCTA